>WLWD01006158.1_pt1 | contig 141118 bp, 76 predicted proteins | sample 6712731 | NCBI WGS metagenome assembly WLWD01 (sample SAMN12718690, study PRJNA576275) | sponge metagenome | isolation source: marine sponge | host: Mycale hentscheli | place: New Zealand: South Island, Marlborough, Capsize Point | collected 2014-11-01
TGTGAAGGTGTGATACAGCATGAACATGAGAATAGACAGGAGGGAAGAGCAAGTTAGTTTGGTGTTGTTTGTCTCATGAGAATGAACAGACATGAATGCATAATGTTAAGTGTTCATATTACTAATTTAAGTTAGCTGTGTGTGGAGGATGTTGAGGGTAGGTCTCCACCACAATACCTATGGGGTCAAAATGCCTCTGTAATTATACTGTGAATTTTTTCTTTCTAATATCACATTTGGTAGGCTTCCACCCAAGTTGTTGAACTCCTCCCACTTGTACTAAAAGCGGGGACTTTTCCTAATAGTTGCCCGAGATGTTTTGGGTGCTCCTGGCCTAGAGTTTTTGCAAACTTGGGCAAGATGTCAATTAGAAGCTAGCTGAAATGCCAGTGGCCATGCTAGTGACCAGTATGGAGGTGGTTGACAAGAAATATTGGAGGTACATATTCATTTAGCTATAGCACACTACCCAGATCTGTGAAAGTGGTCAACTCAGAGTAATGGTATTTCTGTAGTATCAAAACTTAAGCCATTCTGACTACTACAATTACCAATAGCTCTTGAACAAGCTTTCAGCTACAAATAAAAGTAGGCTATAGGGTTATTTATGTAATTCAACCAAAAATATGGTGTTGCTACTTACTTCAATTCCTGAGTATTGGTAACTTCTGTAGTATCAAATTTTAGCTATTTTGACTATCTGAATTACTGGTAATTCTTGACTACAAGCTCTCAGTTACAAAAACAAAAGACCATTAATTTTAGCAAACAATACAAAATTGCTTTCATACTTCATTTTCTTGAGTAGTTGAAGCCATTCTGACTATCTGAATTTACCAGTCACTCTTAACAAGTTCTCAGCTACAAAAAAGAAAGGCCAGTGTTATTTTTTTTGTTGTAATTATAGCAAACATATGTGGAATTACGTACTATGTACCTCAGCTCCGCCCCCCCCCCCCCCCCCCAAAAAAAACTGCGACGTTTTTGAAAATCGCATCTGGTAAAGGGTCTTCAATGCCATAGTAACTGGTCGCAGCAATTTTTTGTGACTTGAAAAACAAGAGTTTTTGCAGGAATTCTCTCACAATTTTGAGCCTGAGTTTAAATTAAGACTTGGTTAATGCTGTAGTATTCGAAGAAACTGGGGTCAAGCCTAAAAAGCCGTGTTTTTTTAGGAAGAAAAAGTCCCCACACGTGTGTTTGAGAGGCATACGTACCGTCCATACATACATAAATATATATAACATATACCCACTTTTGCATTATCCACCACTCGCTCGATAACTAATCGTGTATATGCTCACTTTTAGATTTATATACATCATTGGTATGTGTTCATCTGTAGATTTATACACCTCATGTGTGTTCACTTTTAGATTAATACACATCATGTGTGTTCGCTTCTATATATATAACACATCATGTGTGTGTGTTTTTTCTTAGATTTACACACATCATGAGTGTGTGCGTGTTTGCACAATACATTTATGTACATTGTGCACTATGTTTTTAATTGTCCTTTTAATCTGTATGGATCACGTGTCGTATGAGTTTTAAAAATTTTTATACATAGTATTAATATTAGATGTATTCTCTCTCTTTCAGAGGCTTTTTTAAAATCAAAATTCATCACTTCTTAAATTTCTTTCTCAGCCTTTTTTTAGTAAAAGGCTGAGAAAGAAATTATGAAGTGATAAATTAGTGGAGTAAAAAAATTCAACGAATAAAGCAAATATTTGAAAAAAGAGAATTTTTGTTGGTCTGTTGAGAGTGATACTGTAGCATAGCAGAAACCCTTAACAGTATAAATACAGAATTGGAGTGTTTGTTTGCCGGCTGGTTGTCATAGCTCAGTGGCAGAGCGTTTGTGCATTAAGCAAGCGGTCCTGGGTTCGATTCCCGGTGGCGATCAAATAATTTTCATTCTGTATTGCTTAAAAAAAAAAAGCCTGTGAAAGAGAGAGAATACATTTAATGAGCAAATGAAGGCTGAGAAAGAAATTATGAAGTATTAATATTTTATATACTTTCACATATGCTATGTTTATTGGCATGCAGTTATTTTACTTTGAATATCTAGATATAGATATTTGCAACTATTAATATAGCCTGTTTCATTTATTATTATTATTTGTGTGTACAGAGATATGATGCTGACACACGGTTCCTCTAGAAATGATGTTGGAGGAGGGGGATAAAAACTCAAGCCAAATTCCTGAAATATATTCAATATAGCTGTTCCGCTGGCTAAGACTGTGATGAAAATTAACTTTTAAATAATTAAATATTATTGTAAACCATTAAATCAATTTTTTGGGACTATCTTTGATAATATAATTAATGAAATCAGAATTGCATTAAAATTGGTACTAATCCATGATATAAGCATTGTTATACAAAACCTGCTTATATTTTGGTTAGAAATAAGCTGAATATACTGTACTCTATTCTACACAACAAGCTATAATATGTATAGCTCATAACGAACCAATATAAACTAGATATAAGCTGGAAGTATACTACATATAAGCTGCCTCATTTCCATAACAGTGCAAAAGATGTTTTATACAAGGATTTAACTAGGCATTTGAAACTTTTTGTGAGCGATATTTTAAATATGTTTTCACCATGGAAAACCTGGAAACTGGACTAATTACATACCTCTTGAATTGGTACTATGCACTAATGCCACCAGACCCATTTCCCAGTGTAGTGGTTAACAACATCTTTATTTCATGGCTGTTACCAAGCAACTATGGCATATATATATATATACATATATGTATGTATAGTACTCATTTCATGAGTCAGAGTGTGATGTGGTGAAATATATCATGAGCAGGCTAATTTATTTTCACAAACCAGAGGTGAGTGAAAATAAAGCCTTAGAGTGAAATATCAGCCATCACTCTGATGAGTGAAAATAAGTGGTTTATTATAAACTAGACATCTTCACTACTGTAGTTGGTACTAGGACTGACCTTAACTCACACAGTATGGGTCAAGTACCTTAAAATATCATTGTAAAGATATCTAGGGTGGAATATATATATAATTATACAGGGTTTCATACAGACTATGGGAGCCCTGGGATCCCCCCCCCCCCACAAATTTTTTCCCCAACTGAATTCTTCAGAAAAATTAATGATAAATAGCCTTACAGATTAGTTACACTTCTTCAAAATCAACATTTCTCTAGTTCTTGTCCTTCACAATTCGTATTAAGGGAGGAGACCCATAGCAACTGTTGGTAAGGCTGTGGGAAGTGTTAAGTGCTATCAATCACGAAAATCTACCACCCTCACCTGGCTCCGCACGCATCTCGTAAACATAACCACCGCTTGATATATTAGCGCGCGTAGCGTGGCAAAAATCTCGAGAGTCCCTAACCTCAGTAGCCTACTCGTAACTTTGTTGTTACAACCAGCTTCAACAGCAAACAATAATCATGGGCAGCCGCGAACTGCGGCTGGGTCAAAACGAAGTGCGCATGAAACTATAACCCCCCCCCCCCCCCCTTGGCCCGGATGTTGCATTTTGCGCCCCGCCCACCAAAGGTGCGCTCCGCTTCAGCTGCTTTTTAGTGAGAAGAATCACCTACGGCTACGGTGCTGTTGAAGAATCACCTATGGTGCTGTTGAAGATGCACTCAGCTTGTTAGATTTCGATACTAAGCTGGGAGGGGTCCTGCAGTGGATTTATACAGTACCCCGTTCAGGTGATACTAGCACGTCTGCCGTACCGACGCACAGGTAAGCGAATTAGCTAGTAGTGTAAGGATTTGAAGAAATAGCCCACTGATTGTGGCTGCACTAATAGTCCTCTTCCTTTTCCTGGAAGGTGCAAAGAGGGTGAATTTGCGACAAGTATTTTTGAGCTATAAGGGGTCACGGGATGCAGTCTAAACTTGGAACAGTAATTCGGTGACGTAAGGTGAACAGGCCTACGTTTAGATTTTATTGATAGCGTGCCAGGAAGCAAAGTTGACCTTAGTGGTCGGATATTTAGAAAAGTAAAGTTGCTATAGCTAAAAACTAAACGTAGGAAGCGGGAACATAATGGGAGGAAGCCGTAGAGTCTTGAATCGGCAGAAAAGCTTGGACGGTTGCGGAGAAACAACACGAAATGTCCGCAGAAGTAAATCGCTCCTAACTGGGCTTACGAAGATGCAAATGGTCTGAGTTTTGGTGTGCAGAGACCTTATCACCCTACATAATTTCAGCATGTTAAAGAATTGCCACCATTGCTTGAAGTTTTTTTTTTCAGCATCAATTTTTAAGGAAAATGCGTGGGCCGGATGGGTCTCCACCCTTAAAGCATATATATGCTGTACTTTTGTATAGTGACAGAGACTTTATATTGCTTAGGTCCTCCACTATAAACTTAGTCTCCCCGCTTTGAAGGCAGGGTCAATTAGTGTCCCTCCTATCGCGCTTAGAATCCCTGCATTGTTAAAGAGCAATCGCTACATTCTAAATATTAGGCGCTGTGCAGCCGTCGTAAACTTCTGATTTTAGGGTCCCTCAGGCCCTAAGTAGTGCCCTCGCTGTGCTCGGGATGTAAAAGCTGAATACCTCCAAGACTCTAAAAATGGTCTAACTATTATAGTTTGTCAAGTTTTCATCTGAAATCTGTTTCACAGTCTCACGGACACGGTCATGACTTGAACATATTATGTAGATAAACTGTTTTTTTTTGCGACTCGAAAAATCCCCCCCCCCCCCCCCCCCCCCCCCCCAGCGAAAAATCCTATATGAATCCCTGATATATATGTATATTATATATATATATATACATTTATTCCACCCTAGATATCTTCATAATGATATCTTTAGGTACATAATCCGTGAAATACCTCACGACATTTCACGCTGTACTGAGCATGCTCATTACCCTTATAACTTGTCAATTTTCTTGTTTTAAGGCTATCCTTCCTCTTGTGTAGCCCCTACTCAACCCAAGTTAGAGCAGCTTCTAAAATATCAGCTGGGGGTATGGGGAGCCCCTACAACCAACATTACATAGTGTGAGTTACCTGTTCTCTAGTACTAACTACTAACTACAGCAGTGAAGATATCTAATGTGGAATAAACCACTTATTACACTCGGCCGAGTGATATGGCTAGGTATTTCACTCTCAGGCTTTTTTTTCATTCACCGCTGGCTCATGAAAATAAACTAGCCTGGTCTTGACATATTTCACCATATCACACTCTGACTCATGTAATAAGTACTATATATATATATATATATTATATATATATACACACACATCATGAATTCAAAATATTATTTCCCTGTGTTATCCCTCCAATTACCTGTGGAATTTTTTTTTTTGTACCACAAGGAGTGTTTAAATTGCACACAGAAGAATTTTTTTGACAAATCAGAGTGAGATGCACAAATAATCGGCGAGCGAGCAAGACATTATCAGGGGTAACTCAATTGAAAATCGGGGATATTTGTTTATATATTATATGTTTGGACGTACGTAAGTCATCTTTGTACTGTGACCCTCGTGTTTTTGTGTTAGTTCAGTGGTCGACCCCGTCCCAAATTTCACTAAACAGAATTCTCTGGTTTATCGATCAGTACCTGTATCACCGTAGAAATTGAATTGTTTACTGTTTTGAATTCTTTTGTGGGTGCAATTAAAACGTGAAAACTTATGGGACTTCCATTTCTATTCGAGTTAGTGGCGGTGGTAAGTCAATGCGCTCGCTTTGTCATGGTTATAAGCTGTACGCAACAGTATTTACTTGAAAATGATTGTCCACTAGACCATGGTTGCAGCGAGTTGATACTATGGCACTGAAATCCCGTGTATGCACAATTTAAAAACTCGACCATATTTTCAGTAGCTTCAGTGTTAGAAGTCAAAATCATTCATACAAAAATAGTATAGTCTTTAGGCTCGCTCACCATTTGTGCTCAAGCACATCACCACTAGATATGTTATAAAGTAACATAATTATTATGGTCCTTTTAGCTACAAAGAAGAATATTTCTTTAATTTTAACTTGTATAAAATTTTAATTGTGCGAACGGTTATTCCATCCCTGTCTAAAGGAATTATTTATTAGAGTATAAAGCCTTCTCTTGTTAACCTCACTTATCATTGCTGTATCACCATTGCTTTAGTTTGAAAGTGAATGAACACACTTTTTGTCAGTATAATAGAGTGACCTATGCTGCATTAATAGACATATTTTTCCCTCTCAAAAGAACAATATCCTATTTTTTATTTGATCTTTTAACACTGCTAAAAATTGTTGATATAAAACAGTTAAATCATGGCAACTCCCGAAATGATTGCTTGATAACTGCTCTCACTCAGGCTTAGGACAGTTATCAGTGATAATTCCTCAAATCCATACTTTTAACTATTACATATATGATAATAGGTATAAATTTCTCAACTACTGGCTTAACACGTACCATTGCAGCTGATTTACACTAGAATAATTACTGTTGTTCTACATGAAAATTCAGCAAGTTTCTCTATGACCTAAATATTCAATTTATAGTTATATACTTAGAATACAAGAATACTAACTTATTTTTTCATACTGAATTGTAAACAATTGTTTATTAACCCTTTCCCTGTCAATTTTTTTCCAATGATTCAGTGAATGCATTTAAAAATTCATAAAAAAATAAATATTGGTCAAAGTCCCTAGCAACCATACATTTTTGTAATTATCAGTTAATTTTACACTTGACCACATTAATTAGGTTGCCTAGCAACAAAACCACAAAAAATAATTAACGATTTATTTTATTTTTTTGTATTTTCTTGCTAAATCAATTATAGAAATATGAAAAATTGTTATATAATTAAACTGAATGTGTATCAAAGCAGAACAATAAGTGAAAACCATGATTTCATAAAAAAAATAACCATAAAGAACGTGGAGAAAAAAAATACAAAATGATTATATGTTCTAAGAGATTCATATATTGCTCTCCAATGGGATCACTCTCTTTCCCCATGTGATTCAGCACCATCACTTGACTGAGCACCATCACTTGACTCACCACCATCATTGACACCAGCATCTAAATTTTATTACATATTTTGAATTTATAAATAGCTAAATTTAAAAATTTGAATTCCCAGCTAGTGCCTTTGCAATAATGTAGCCAAACAATTAGTTCACAAGTAGTCTCATGTCAAAATCAAACAAAGTTAGTGCCAACAAATCATGACATAATTTTACCTTATAATTAGCCTAGTATAAACTGCATTCGAAATTTGAATTACCACAACCACTTAGTTAGTGGTTTAGTAAAAGTGTAGCTAAACAACAATTGGTTCATAACTAGTCTTATGCCAAAAAAACAACAATAATCATGTTAGTAGCAACAAAGCATACTTACTGGTGGTGCAACTTAGACAGTTGCGACATCTCAGGAAGCGATGAAAGTGATTTTGAGGATGACAGAATGTTTTCTTACCACCTTGGTACTCTGTCTGAGACAGTAGTAGCCCCCTCTGACTACGAAGGAAGCACTAGCAGCTCAACTTCTGATGAAGTTGATGATGTAGCAATGCTGGATGACTCATTGGACAGCCTCAGTGATGGAGCCTCTCCAACGTATCCAACATTTCCACCGCGGTAAACCGTTCGGCCATTTTGTTATTTTTTTAGTCAAAGGTCTGGTTTATTTTTAACCTAGGCCTTAGTAACATCCTTTTATGCTATTTATAAACAATTTTACGTCATAGAGCAACTCAAGACGCGTGTTTTTATACGTATACTCTAACGTAACTTCACGCCGTTAGTCTTTTAAAATATTTTTTAGCGCGGGTACTTTGCGCGCCGAGAATTCTCGGCTTTGACAGGTAAAGGGTTAAGTATTTATGTAATTTTCCTAAATTGAAACCTTAGATCAGTATTGTGAACATTCAGCATATCCATTAGACCTGAGGTATGACATTCTTTTTCTTTATTTAGTCTTAAATATTCCACAAAATGATTAGCCCTTTCTTTTTTATGGGCGAAAGTATAATTATTGTTGTTGTTGTGAAGAATAATTCACACATTATATTAAGGGATTAAATTTTATTATAGAGCTTAAATCTAACTGTGGTAGTGACGGAAGCCACACATTACTGAAGTGGTAGTATTCGTTGAAATATATTATCATTAGAAATATTTTTATCAATATTATGACCGAGAAATATTTACAATAAAAATATACACTAACTGAATTACTTGTGAAGTAAACAAAGTTAAAAGTGTGAGTATAATTAATTTAACAAGGAGAACAAAATCATTAAAAGGTGACAAAAATTGTATTATATTAATTCAAATTCACAATCCACTCTTTGTTCTTTTAACTTATCAATCAAAATGCTATATTCATCACTATACCTCACAGTTCGAAGATTTTGACAGCTTTTTAGTGCACAGCTAATAATTTCAGCATTTTTAGCAGATACATGTTCACATTGAAAACCACTTTGAAGGTGTTGAAAATGTTCTCTTGAAGAACCACTTCGAAGGTGTTGAAAATATTCTCTTGAAGAACCACTTCGAAGGTGTTGAAAATATTTTCTTGAAGAACCACTGTCGAGGTGTTGAAAATATCTTATTGTTAAAGGAAAATTTTCAGGATTCATTTTAAGTGCATGTCCCAGTGGGTAATCGAACATCTCCACATTATCCAGTATCTCATGTCTTACTTCTCGTGGCAAGTCGTAGTTTTGTAAAAAATGCCGCACTGGCTCATAATGATTATTTGGGTATCGAGGACCAAAGCTTTGTGAGCATTGTTGATCAAAGCTTCCTTTAAAGTTTACAGTATGAAGTTTACACAAGTCTTGTAGTCCATATGCTATTGCCAAAGCTTTGCCATCTGAAAAATGCTTTAAGCTAAAAGAGAGTGTCTGTAAGTTAATCATTTTATTTAGACTAAAAGCAAGTGCAACTGCTCCTTCATTTCCTACGGAAATGCTACTCAAATGAAGTTCAGTCAAATTTCTTAACTTCTTTAAAGAGTCTGCAAGATGGTCTGTACTTTGGGTTGATAAAGTACTTGAACTTATATCTAAGCAATTCAGTTGGGAGCAAAATATCAAGGAATGGGCTAATGATTCAATTCCATCACTGTTAATGTGATTATAGCCCAAATCAAGGCAAAGCAAGTTTGAATTAGTGTCAACTACATTTGCTAAAGCCTTCACACCAACATCAGTGATGTTGTTGTGGTTCAATCTCAGTTCCTGAAGATTTTTACTTGCCTTAAAGGATGTTGCTAGAGCTTGAACTCCTTTATCAGCTATTTTGTTCCATCCAAGATCTAGAACTTGAAGATTATGACAAAACTCTGAGAGATTTATTACTTCTTCATCAGTAATATTATTATGAGCAGCATGGACTACTCGAAGATTGTCAGAACACTTCAATAATTCAGTAAGATGTGAACACGTAAAAATTGTTTGGCTAACATTAATGCTGTGAAGATTACCACAACTTTTTACATATGAAAATGCGTCTGACAATTCTCCCTTACGGAATGTGTTTTGAAAATTGAGATCACAAAGACTTGGACAAGCAACTAGAGAATGAAGAAAATAAAAATTTTGTGTATCTAATGTATTATTTTTTAAATTTAGTGTTTTTAAAGCACTACATTTTTGTATAGCTTTTGCAAGAGCTATAACATCTTTTGAAATTATTTGCATGCCACTTAAAATTAGTGTGTGTAATTTACTGCAATTTTTCAAAAAAAGAAATGGACTATCACTTTTGCTCATATCATTATCACCAAAATTAAGAAATTCAATGCTGCAGTTCTTGAAGCAATCATGAAGATTATCAAAGTGATCAATGCCACAATTTTGAAGAGAAAGAGAATATAAAGACTTACAATCTCTGAAGTAGGGAACCAATGCCTTAAAGCCATTGCTACCAATTCTATTGTAACTCAAATCAAGACATCGTATGCTTTTACAAGACATTAAACAAGTGGCAAGAGACTCTGCTTCATCCTTGTCTAAGTCAATACGGTTATGACTTAGATCTAAAGTTGACAGCATACTTGAATGTCTAAATAAATACGTTAACACTGACAAACCAGCAGCATTGATGTCATTGTAACTCAGGTTGAAATGAGTCATGTTTTTGCAATTAGTCAGGCAGTCGGATATGGCAGTAACACAGGAATTTTTAATTTTATTATTACTTAAATTTATATGTGTTAAACTTCCACAATTTTTTAAGGATTTTGCAATACAAACTGCACCATCATCAATTCCTAAACAGTTACCTCCAATGTCCAGCTTTTCCAGTTGCTTAAAAATTTTCAAATCTTTTGCAAAAATATCAATACCCTTACCAAAATTGTTGTTGCCAAAGTTTAAGCTACTTAAAGATTTGCACTGTACTAGAGACTCTGAAAGAGCTGACAGTCCTTCTGATCCAATTAAATTTCGATGTAGATGAAGTTCCCTCAAAGATAAACAATGTCTGAGACTGTTCGCAAGAAAATTTGCACCAGTATTAGATATTAAGTTGCCACCTAATTGTAACACTTGCAAAGAAACATTATTGTCAATAACTTTACAAAGACTCTCAACCCCTGAATCTGTTATGAAGTTTTCGTTGAAGCATAATAACTTAATTTCTTTTAAGTTCAAGCAATGTGAAAGTGAAAGAGCTCCAGATGCTTCTATTTGGTTCTGGTTTAGATTTAAAACTTGTAATTGTGTGCATGACTTGAGCGCACAAAACAGTGAACTTGCTCCAACAGAACATATCTTATTTTTACTTAAATCAATAGTGTGAAGGCCATTATAATTTTTAATATAAGATGAAAGTAACTCTGCCCCATCTTTGTCAATGTTACAATCCACTAGGGTAACTGAGAGCAAATAGGAAGATTGTTTCATCATTGAAATGATAGATTCTAAGCCACCAAATGTATTGCCACAAGATTTCAACTGAAGCGCTTCAAGAGTGTTAGCATCATCAAAATATGATTCAATGCTAGCTATTCCAGCATCTCCTAACTGGCCAGAAATCTTCAGAGCTTTCATAGAAACATTATTTTTTGCAGAAGTCTGAATAGAATTTTTATTACCCCACAAAGACAGAGAAACATTTTTTGTGTGAGCAGCACTAAGCAGAGCAGATGCTCCTTTATCACAAATTTGATTTAAATTCAAGTCTAGTTCTTTAATAGCTGAAGTTGGCAAATTTTCAGCAATAGCAATAGCACCCTTATCTCCAATACGATTAGCAGTAAGTTTCAAAATTTCTAGTTGCTTGCCCTTCAATGCATAATCTACTATCAAAGATGCCTTTTCATCATCTATACTGCAATTGATTAGACTTAATTCTACACAGACAGTACCAAAAATGAAGTCTATCAATAGAGCCAGCAATTGTGAATTACAAAAGTGACAATTGGCGTAAGACACTTTAGTTTCAGACTTCAGAGAATAGAGAAAGAAAGGGGCTTTTTCCTTCACGACAGAAAACATGAATTTTCTATTTGAGGCTGAATAACACACATTTATTAAGTTGGAGCAACCATGAAATAAAACTTTACTCAAATCTTGCAACTGATTTATTGGAAGTAAATTGTTATTGCCATACTCACAGCAAAACTTTAGCACTCTTAGGCCTTCATGCTTTGAAGCAAATTTAATACTTTCAATATCTTTATCATCTTGTTCAGTGTCAGCTATGCTTAAAACTTCTAAAGAAGGCAACACACTTATTAAATTGACAATGTTTTTGAGATACCCAGCAGAGCATCCTCTAAATTCTAAAATTTTAATAGTTGCATTGCATCCTTTCAGAGATTTATTAAGAGCATCAACATACTCTTGATTTGGAGAACAATTAAAAGAAAGCCCTTTTACCTCAGTTGTTGTAGTATGAGCAATAACATACCCAATAGCTGTGAAGTCACTAGATGTCAAAAAAACATCTTGAAATTGAAAAAATTCATTTGATACGTATTCACAAACATGACTCTGCTGGGTTTCAAAGGCACACTGTACACGAAAAAGTGGTTTAAAATTGGAACAACTGACAATTTTTTTAAAAAGCTGACAGTCATCATCAAACTCTGTAAGACCACAAAAAAATTTAAAGACAACTTGCATATGGTCCATTTTCCCATATGCTTCAATAATTTCCATCTGCTGTGCTGGTTTTTGAAGAAACATATGAAAAGCAGCTAAAAACTCTTGAAAGGTCAGATGGCAAAATGTGTATATATTTTGAAAACCACACCTTGTTGCTTTATAGTCTACTGTTATCAATCCTAAGGTGTCCTCAAGTTTACTCTCTTCACACAGATCATCGACCTCAGTCTGTTCTAATATTTGGAGTGAGGAGCGTGTTTTTTCAAAAGCCAACTGACAAATTTTGTGAAAAATTTCTTTCTCGGGACTTTTTAATGAATGAATAGATTTTAAATAGATATTTTCACTAGTATGCCTTTTTCGATACAAAGTGCGCAAAATAGCATGTTTAGTGAATTCTTCATAAATTGCAGTTTCGGTGTTAGGGAGACCACGATGGACATCATACAGAAAACATATCATGGCTGACTGAATAGGCAAGTAGCACATATGATGGACCTTAGGGTGGTCCCTTAAATAATTAAGAAGAGCTTTTGTGCTGGATTCATTGGAAAACTTATAAGATTCAATGTAATTTTTAATTTCATTTTTAAAAAAACCCAGCACTTCAATTTCCTTATCAGCAATTTTTCGAAATGATGCCACTGCTGCTGGGCGAGATGCTACTACAACTACTGCCTTTGGTAACACATCCTTTTTGATAAGGCAGTGAATAAAGCAGTTATTATCATTAGGTTGATACTCATCTAAACCATCCAACACAAAAGAAAAGCCCAATCCTTTGTGCTTCTGAGCATAATCACAGACAACTTTAATTATTTGTTCACTTTGAAAATACTGCTCAACAATTTCTTTTAAACCCACAGATGAATTGCTTCGAAAACCACGAAGATGCACTAAGAATAAAAGCCTAACAGACTTCCATTTGAGTGCATTTTTGGCCCATTCTTGGCTTAGCTTGTGAACAAACGTGGTTTTGCCACTACCTGGCCGACCTACCACTAGAATTATGCTGCCTTGCTCCACAGATAAAAAAGCTGATTTGTAATCAGTACTGCTTTTGTCACGTAGAACGTCATCAAAATCACCTTGTATAGATTGCCTGGAATAGTTACATTTAGTGTCCATTTCCCTGCCACTTACAATTGCTAAATTAATATACGTATTTTGCTCCACCTCAGGCCATGTATCTGGCTTTACTTCAGGTTGTGAAGTATACTTTTTAGAAAGGAAATTTTTATGTTCATCAACAGGAGTCTCAATACTTATGGAAACAGAATTGGACCAATTTGAAGTGCTGACTCTTTTGCATGCATATGTTGCTTCTGATGTTATGTCAGTAATAGGGACACAAAGTATATGATCATGCTCTTCAGAAAGCAGTTTCTCATTTCTATACCACTCAATAGGAGAAGAAGTATACACAGTGTTTGACTTAACTTCAAGTAAAATAGCAGTATCACTACTTTGAAGCAATATTTTGTCACTACAACCACTCAATACAAGTTGTTCTGAACCACTTTCTTCCTCATTTTGTGTACAAATGCCTTCTGTAATGGTCTTTGACATCATTTTAAAATTCAGCTGTAAATTATGAGCCAGTCTTCGGAAGCCAACAGCATCACTGGCAAGAACACTTTGCAATTTTCTTAACCTTGGCTCTAGCGTTCTCTGTAGCCATTGCCGTAAAACATTTACGAAACAAAGTTTAACATTATCTCTTGCTGTTATCTTAATTTCTTGAATTACTTCATAAGGTAACAAGAGAGTACCAATTTCTTCCCATTTATGTGAGCAAATAGAAAGAATATTAAACAAAATACTTACATGGCGATCATATAAAATATCATCAAACTCTTCAATAGATACTTCATGTGATTTTATCTTAGCAACGTGAGCACGAAAATCTTTCAGAACTCCTTCATGTACCAATGGGTGACCTAATACATCACAAAGACGATCTAGCGGATTTCTACGAGAACAAACAGCTTTGAAAATTTGAAGAATTAAATACTTGCACTGACGCTGGCTGGGGACACTCTTGTTCATAATATTAATGTAGCGCAAAACTTTGCGATTTATGTCACCGGTTTCCATTGCAGCCTGAGCAAGTGTTACCAAAAGTACATGGTCTAAATTAGAAACCACTTTTTCTTCCAAAAGTTTGAAAGTTTCCATTACCAACTGCGGATTCTGCTTTTGTTCCCAATAATCTAAATAAAAGTGAGGAACCAATAATACTCTATTGTCTATATCATATAGTTAAATGCATTGTTATCATTATTATTATATTATTGGCGAGTGAGCGAAGGGGTAACACAACTGAAAATCAGGGATATTTGTTTGTTATATGTATGAATACGTAAGTCATTTTATACTTAGACCCTTGCATTGTTGTTGTATGCTGGGATCGACACTGTCCCATACTTCACTAAGCAAAATCCTTTGGTTCATCAATCATTACCTGCACTATCCAAGGAATTTAATTGTTTACCCTTTTAACATATATTGAAATCGTGGTAATTAAGAAAGTTCATTTAATGCTATAAATACCATAAGAAAATATTTGCTATGTGCAATGCTTTGCGGTACACAAATTATTTTATTAAAAGAATACTCGACTACCAAGCTTAAAAATACGGTTTTAACCCTTTCAATGCCATATGGTAATTTGAAGTAACACCTCGGGAAAATTGCTGTTTATTCTCGTCTGAGATGCCTCACTCAAATGCTATAGCCTCAATAAGCTAGCTAAGTTAGTAAGTGATTTTTGAACTTCTTGCAGCAGTATCTCTAAGGCAGCTGTTGAAGTTCGAGTTTTTGGCTTACTTCAAAATGGTGACTGGGCAGTCAATTATTGAGGTAGTAGACCTGGATTAACAGCAACCTTGGCACTTTAAGTGGTGAACACAGTAATCAAGAAGGTGCAGAAGATGTTTATGCCTATAGAAGCCATTCAACAACAAAGAGTGAATTGCTCTGTGTAGGAATCCAGGTGTTTGACTACAGCTTTAGAAGACAAAGCAGTTGTGAAGATATGCATGAGAATGAAGTAGGTATACTAAAATCAGAGTTAGCTACAGACAGTCTAGTATCACATATGGCAAGTTATTATCTATTCGCAGTTCTTTTTTCTTTTAAAAACATTTTAAAGACAATTAATTTTTTTTAATTTCCCTGACAATTCAGAGGTGAAAAGTTAACAGTGCCGTCACACTCTTTGAGAGCGAAAAACCGACTGGCGCAATAGGCCATGTTGCTAGGGTGTGTTAAACTTACTTCTGCCCTCCCCCCCCCAAGTTATTTTATTTCCATAGGTCAGCAAGTACTGTGGAGGGTGAACCCTACACTGAAGCAGATACTAAGGAGTAATCAAGGACACGGAAACTTTACCATGCGCTTCAGAGAAGTCGCTTGATTGATCACTGAGTACTGTATGCATCGTATATCAGTTTTTGTTTGTTAGCGTTTATTTTATGTTGATTTCCGGTATGATTGATCCGGATGGGCGGTTGTACATATAACATTGCTGGACCGTAAAGCTGGGCTATATATAGCTACCTCTATAAATACCGGTATCCTGGGGACACTTGACTATATTGGCTTTGGAAAGAAAATGGTAAAGAAGGATCCACAATATTCAGCAGTGTCACATTTGATGGTATGGACACATACCTTGATTGGGAATCAAGGCTTTGGAAAGAAAATGGTAAAGAAAATGGTATACATATTTTAATACAGCTGTTTCAAACTGCATACAGCTGGTTTAGTCCAAGTAATTAGTAGCTGGATTGGCTATTCTAGCTGCATTCCAGGCACTGTAGTTAGCACTAGACCATCACTGTAAGTTTAAAATTAACACCAAGCACAGCCTGTTTGGCATTTCAAGCATGCTTAATTGGTCAATTCTCAACAATGCCTGGTGATACATTTCTACCAAGTTCTTCCCAGATGGTCATGGAAATCCTAAATACAAGGATTCTTTAAGGTGAACACTATAAGAAGTGAGTTTTATATAGCAAGATAAAGCAACACCAGAAACTTTCTCAGTCACTTGCTCACTCATCGCCCAACTAAATTCAATAAGGTCGAACAAAAAGAAAGCCTACTCAAGAGCAGTACAGCTCATCTTAAGTATATAGCTTCATAGTTGTCGCTTGTTTGTATGATTGCAGCAAAAATATATAGAAAATATAGCATATTTACTTAATATAATATACTATATCTATATTGCTGATATAGCCCAGCTTTACTGGACCGCCCACTGAGAGAGATTTTTCACGTGCTCTGTTCTATAGACAATTCTGTCCTAAAAACGTATAAAACACAACTCATGGGCAATGCCTGGGAGGGATTATACAGGCACCACCATTTTCCAAGCTAAAGTAAAAGTCTTACGTAACCCGTAACACGGACTTCCGGTTAGATTACGGAATTCAACATTAACTCCGCCAGAAATTAAATAAGTTTTAATTGCAGTTTTCTCGAAATAACTGTGCTCAAGTTGGTTAGATTGCTGCTCGTATATTTAGTGAACCAAGCAGCGCCTGCCTATAAACTTGGTATCAAAATACTCCACATGAAGTGCTCTACACAGTGGTATGAATAACTCATTTTTCAATTTTTAACGCAATTGGTCCCTTTTCCCAAGTACTGTCACAATTATTTCTGTAAAATTCCTTATATTAAAAATATCTCATCGTTATAGGGTCGAGCCCTTGTTGCCCTAAGCATTGGCAAAGTTGAACCGTAGCTGTTTGTCCATTCCAGAGCAGTACAAGAGAATAGATTCAGGATCCATTACTTTAATGTGTGAGGATTTTTAAAATCTGAGTTGATTCCGCCCCACCCCAACCGTACATGCGTAATGGTGAGTGACGCACAGCTGCATTTCACGGGCACTAATTTTTTGCAAAATGGGATGTGACTTTGTGGTAGATAATGCACGACTATTCAGCTGGAGTGCGCTACTAAAGGCGTCCAGGCGTTGCTATGTGACGGCACCCTTTAACTCTCACTAGATTTAATATACCTTATATAAAAGTAAGTGGCTCTTCACTGAACCTTATTCCGCTTTTCTGCTCACCGTAAAACAGTTTAAGGGTGGCCGCACATAGCAACGCGCACCGCCTGTAGATCCGGACATTAATTTATTCCCCGCCAATACCCCACCATTTGATAATACGCGAGCAGAAACTATCGCGCAGTAGTAGCAGAAGTATACTTTGCGAAGTTGTAGTGTTTTAGTTTAGCTTCTTGTTGTCTTATATCTGTTTACAGCAACTCTTCATACGTCGTCGGAGCTCACGCAGCAAGGTGCACCAGGCTGCCTCTCCTCCTGTAGCCGTTCTCTGAACTCTGCGCACCTGAACTCAAGTGGATGGATATTATACCAGGCTCGATTTCTGCGGAGCGAAGACTTCCCAAGCTGCGCAGATCTAATACCTTCACCTACGGCTATCTCCAATAAACTGCTCTCTCTTCTGACTCTCTTGTTTTGTTGTATTGATGTTTGTTTACTCTTGATACAGGCGGGCTCTTTTTAGAACCAATACAATCTAATTGAAAAAAAAAATTGCTCGCGTACTCGTAGTACGAGATATGGGGGTGGGGCTATTTCTTAAGAATTGCGAGTGGAATAGAAACTCTAAATTTTGAACGAGTTTTTCTTGGAATCTAATAATGAGAAAGACAATATTTTTTTGCACACGGGTAGAATACAAAAAAATGAAGTGCACCACAATTTGAATTTTTCAATATCTTATAACATGAAAAAAATTCGAATAAATAGTAAAGTAAAGTTGAAAAGAAGAAAAACTCGTTGTGTTGCAGTAGAGTAGAGTCTTAGCTAGTAGCGTGCCAAATTGCGGGGCTTCAGCTCCCCGCATAGCTCCAGAAAACTGCTTCAAAATTGTAACTCGGGGCCATGAAAACTTCGCCGCTTCCGCTTCATAGTTGGAGAGTAGTATCTTCGGGAGGTACTTACAGTTTGTAGATAGGTAGAATAGTCTTGCAAGGAGAGGATCTGTAGTTAGAACACATAGCAACCGAATGCGTGGGCGGTGTGCGGCCACCCTTAAGCTAGCTAGCTCTTAATTGGAGCTCAAGCACACTATTAATGAGCAAGCAAATAAAGCGAGAGAGACATTGTCATGGGTAACACAATTGTTTGTTTGTCTATATGTATGTCTGGATGCACATACATGTCTTTTACTATGACCCTCTCATCTTTGTGTTTGCTTGGTGATCAATCTTCAGTACCTGGATCATCCAAAATATTTAATGGATTATCCCTTTGAATTAGGTTGTCTCTGACATGATCTAAAAGTTGTGGGATGCAGTTATGTCTTACAAACTTACCGGAGTTTATTTTCTATTAGAATTAGTGACGGTAGTAAGTTATTTTGGTTAATGCACTTTTGAAAATCCCATTGTCCAACAGCGAAGTCACAAAGAACATGAAATGTAACTAGAGTTGCACTAATGTGGTGATAGCCGACATTTTTAAATAAGCTTTAGAGTTTTCTTTTTGTTTAGGGAAAAATTGTTTTCCAGAATTACGCCATCCTCGAGAGCCTACAGGCAATTGTGCCGGTGGGATAAGAGAAGAGATAACCACAACAATTTTAGAAAGAAAATCCCCAACCCTGACTAGCTAGAAACTGGCTCTAGGAGTTGAAAAAGGCTCAGGTCAGTAGTTACTTTTTAAATATTGTACAATGCCTGCTACCTTACATATTTTGTGGAATATCGGTAGGATATCAGCTAGGTTACGACTGATACTGATATTTTTTTAGAATTAATAGACCGATACCGATACAATTATCAGTGCAACTCTCTTTGACTTAGGTTGTTGCTGACATATCTTCATATCTAAAATTTTGCGGATGCAGTCAGGTCTTAAAAACTTACCAAAGTTAATTTGAAGTAGTGGTATTGGTAAGATATCAGGTTTAATGTGCTGTAACGCAACAGCAGTGTTCTTAGTCTATCCAAATACAAATCATGAAGATAATACAAGATAAGTCTGGTGTTGGCATATCGAGTGAACAAGTGTATGTGAGTGCATTGTGTGTTACATCCACTGCTCAGCTAAAGGATAGCACAAAGTGATTAACTAAGAAATAAATATACTAGCTTTCTCTATACAACTTTTTAGGCTTCCTCCCAGTTTTTTTCTGTAAGCAAAATTTACGTGTAGTTTATCCATAAATGTTGTTTTTCCAGTCTAACAATTGCAGCAAGTGGTTACTATTGGCATTAAAACCTTTTATCATACATAATTTCAAAGCACACCTTTCTTTTTAGTAGTCGGAGTATTTTGTCAGAAACTAATTACTGGTCATTTCAATAATCAAATGGCTTATTTATAAGAATAGATACTGCAGAAGCTACTACTACTCTGAATAATTGAGGTAAAAGTAATTCCATATTTGTTAACTGGTTAATGGCTTCATACTTGTAGCTACTTTTAAGAATGAATTGACTGAACGAATCCTTTCTGAATTAGGTGAATAAGAGACGAGCTAGAAAACCAACTTTAAAGCAATCTAAATAATAGTAGCTCTCTTCCTATTTTGCATATAGATTTGTAATGGCAAAAATAAACTTTTATTAGACTTAGATTAAATTTTAATGTTTTGGCACCCTGTTGTTTGAAATATTTGTGTACAACAGCTCGCTTTCCATTTGTGCTAAAGCACATCACTAGTAGTTGTCAACATTCAAATTAAAATTTAAACCTCTTTCATCATTGAAGAGAACAATTCTAGTTGTTGGTTATATTTTATGTGGCTTGCTCGAGGTGTACCTTTAAAAGTGAAGAAGCTGCTGCGAGTGGTTACCAGGGTATTAGAGAACCTTTACCTAAACAATTAAGAAAACAACTTGGCCAGTTTTTGATAGATGAGACCTTGGTTGTTCAGAGCTACTGGTTCTTATGTAGTAAAAACAACTAAATTTTTATATCAAAACAGTACTGAAGTTACTATAACTCAGAATGATTGAGGCAAGAAAGTATTTTGTAATAGCAAGTTACATGTAGCTAAAATTTATTGTTAATTAACAGCTATATAATTGTACTTTTAGAATATAAATTACCCAACCTGGAAAGTCCAATGTTGCATGGCATTGGCAAAAGATGGATCATGGAATATTATATATGGAACACAAAGTGCTCCTGGTCAAGAATAAGCTGAATAAATATGCGAAGTTCATGAGCAGATGGGATCGTGCTCTAGCTGTTTTATCAGTTGAGCCCTCATAGCTGTACCTACTAGGGGAACCAGAAGACTCTATTGCCGTCTGGAAGAAGTTGTCTGATCAATTCCTAAAGGAAACATAGCCAATAAATTGGAACTTCGCAGAAAGCTGAATTCACTGAGGTTGAAAGAAGGGGAATCAGTTTAGAAGCACATAAAAGTTATGACAGAGTTATTTGAGGTCATAGGAGATCCAATCAAGGAGGAGGATCGAGTGGCGCATCTTTTGGCGAGTTTACCTGAGTCTTTCAACATGTTGGTAACAACTTTAGAGGCTAGTATACCAAGTATGAACCAGGGCTGGGGTCAAATACATGAGTATTTGTATTTATGCTGTATTTAAATCCATTTTTGGAGTATTTTAAAAATCATAAGGTATAGGAATGCGAGCTTTACAAATTCATTCTATTGTTTAGTTCTAGAAAGAATCAAGTGTTGCTTGGTCCATGCTGGCATGGTTACATTGTAATAACAAAATGGCTCCACCTCCTATTGTGAAAAGTTGCTGTTAAATGAATTGAATGTATACAAATAAAGGGCATGCTTGTGTCTAAGTTGCTTCAATGCGAATCAAACCAGTGCCCTCAAGTAATAGAGAAAAACCACTGAGGAGCCTCTGAATCATAATCACACCTACAACCACCCCATATTTGGCAAAACTAGTTCCAGTGTACATATGCAGTCCTGTATCTTTAGCGCCAGTTCAAAGATTCTATAGCATAGCGGGAAAGATGTTCCAACCTAACAGATATTGTTCAAAGGACAAAACTTTTAAAGAACTAATGTTCGTCAGGAGTAATCTATTTTTCCATGTACAGTAGGAGACAAAAAAAAAGTTTTGAATTCCGTTCCGTAGTACGGCCGTAAAACGGTAGTTTTTTTACCGTAGTTTTTATCGTTGCGTTCCGTACCGTTTTGACTAAACGGCCGACACCGGTTACTAAAACGGTAAAAAACGGTGAAGCATTTCCGTCGATTCACAGATATTTTCTAGCTAGAACTCTTCTATAGCTATACCAGCAAGCTAAGGCCTTATATCTACCATTAAACGCTACAGGGATAGTGAAAAAAGCTCGTACAAAATTTTAACTTGCTTCAAGTTGCAGACCGAAATTCCGATGGGCACAGAGCTATAACGAGGTCCGCACTTCGTCGATCTTCTGTTAGCTACTGATGGACCTCCAGTAGTAAAAAATCTAAGCCGGAGAAGGCCCTAACTTCGAGAAAACGTCGATACTGTGCGGTGGTCAAACTAACAATTCTCCGCGAGACAACTTCGAATAGGACGGCTTCAATTTTTTTAACCCGAAAAGCTCCGCCTCTGGAGTCTATACAAAAAATCGGAACATTTTATTGGATAAACGATTTTTTTATATTTCTTTGAGCGAGACATATGGTGAACGAGAAAGATTAAAATGGTAACGCAGTCGAACGGAACGGCCGTTTTTTAACAAACAGCGTACCGTTTTCCCCCCGTTTTTTAATTGTGCGACGGCCGTTCTACGGAATGGAATTCGAAACTTTTTTTTGTCTTCTACTGTAACACTTCATTGATTGTATTTGTGATGCAATTAAAAAGTATTTGTACTGGTAATTGAAATACTACATCTAAGAAACTATTTGTATTTTGTATTTGAGTTCTTCAAAGTATTTGTATTTGTATTTAAATACTAATCAAATTATTTGACCCCAACCCTGGTACGAACATAGTAACAGAGCATTTGTTATATGAGGACAGAAAATAGAAGGATCGTGAAGGATCTAGACGAAGTCATGAAAAAGAAATGACAAGTAGGTTCAAAAGAAATCCTCCAGAGTGTTTTTATTGCACGAAAACAGGTCATATTAAGCATAACTGTCATGTCTTATCTGGGGAGAAAAAGAAGTTCAGGCCTAACCACCATGGAAAGCAGAAAACAAATAAAGCTTCTGTAGTGAATGGCTACAACTCAGACAGCGGAAGTGATGCTTTGATGTAAAAGTGGACGATATCGATTTTAAAAATATTGACTAACTAAAAGTTACCACGATACGACTAATTATTGACTAATTTTTGAGGTTTAATTACAACAATGATAGTCAAGTAAAAATATCATGGGCTAACAATTTCAGCTTTAACTTTTTCTTCAGCAGAAGCATACAAGCAAGGAATGGCAGAGGGGCAAGAGCTAAGATTAGGGATCAAAAGTGAAAGAAGAGAGAATGAACAAAGGAAACACAAAAAAAATGGAGAAGAAAAAGAGGTAAAATAAAAAGAAAGAAAATAATGAGAGGAAATGAAAGAAAAAACAAAAGTAAGAAAGAAAAAAAAAAGCTAAGAATATGTTAAAATGGTCTTCCAACAATTGGCATGGTTTGTTTCAGGTGAACTTGTCATGAGTGTCCTGGGCTGTAGATCGAGGGTAGTAAGTACAAGCCATGGAAAAAAAATTCTTCAGGTTTCATGCAGTGATTTCTAGTGCAGGCGGCATACCGTTTTATCTCAAACTGGCGATACCGAACCGAATACATTTGGCAACACCAAATAAAACAACTAAATATCGAAATACCGTCCACTCCTACTTTGATGGTCAGTCATAAAGTGCTCTCAAATAGTACTCCTAGTAAATGTATCAGAAACTCGGGAATAAGCTGTCATATGAGTTGCGACAGTGAGCTGTTTGACCAATTAGAAGACTAGAAACACCCTATTGATGTTTCAATTGGAGATGGAAGAATCTTGAAGGCAACTGGCAGAGAAATTATATCTTAATATGAAATTGTCAGGTCAGAAAAGGAATGAGTGCAGATTACTTGATGTTCTGTATGTGCCTCAGTTATCTTATAATTTAATGAGTATTTTCAAAGGCAACAGAATTGGGCAACACTACTGATTTTAATGAGAAAGGTTGCCAAACACATAATGTGAAAGGAAAGTTAACTGCTGAAGGATTAAAAGTTGGAAGCCTCTATTATTTGAATTATGCAATGGGTAATACAAAAGTAAACTTCGCAAAACACAACACAAAAGCGAATACTTGGCATCGTCGTCTTGGACATCTAGGGATGCAAAATCTTCAAAGGCTTGCAAGAAGCAAGTTGGTGAGAGGATGGGATTTTGATGCATTAAAGAATATAGATTTTAGTGAGGTACAGTAGGAGACAAAATAAAGTTCCGAATTCCGTTACGTAGAACGGCCGTCGCACGAATAAAAAACGGAGAAAAATTGGTACGCCGTTTGGTAAAAAATGGCCATTCTGTTCGACCGGCATTACCATTTTAATCTTTCTCGTTCACCACATGCCTCGCTCAAAGAGATTATAAAAAAAGGTCATCCAATAAAACGTTCCAATTATTTGTTTACAGGCTCCAGAGGCAGAGCTTTTCAGGTAAAATTTTTTGAAGCCGTTCCATTCGAAGTTGTCTCGACTACCGCACAGTATTGATATTTTCTTGATGTTAGGGCCTTCTCAGGTTTAGGTTTTTTTTACTACTGAAAGTCCATCAGTAGCCAACAGAAGACCTACGAAGTGCAGATTTCGTTATAGCTGTGTGCCCGTCGAAACTTCGGTCTGCAGCTTTATTAACCGATTACTGGCCGAATTATTACTTAACTGCAGTGCCGCGAGCCGCCGTATTTTTTTCCGCCGGAAGTAACCCTTACCGGAGAAGCAACTTTCTGACTTTGTCGCGAGCCGCCGTATTTTTTTCCGCCGGAAGTAACCCTTACCGGAGAAGCAACTTTCTGACTTCGTAGCAGAGAAACTATCGGTCCTGGACATAAAGTTTCTATTGATCAGCCGCTGGTAAAAGCTTGGTCTTGCTATTGCTCAATGGATTGAAAGTCCTGCGCGCTCCCGTTTTCGACAGTGGATGGGAGGACACCTAAGGCTACGATAATTATTGGTATCTTATAGTGTCCTTGGGGTGCCACTTCATGTTGCTTAGTTTCACCATGCTAGTTATGAGCTTACAATAGAAGACAAGTTCAGAGATTTGAGTAATGGTTATGAATGACACAAGAATGGACACTAACAGCAACTTTTAAAGGTGAATTGTTTGGAAACAAGACACACGCCATTTTCAGATTTATATTAGTAAGAATGAAAACATCCAAATCTAGCCAATGATATCGACGACTTTAATTCATTAATAAGTCACTGTGACATTCTTGTGTTCTTTTTATATATTACAATACTACTAATATTCCAAAGTTATGGATTAGCTTGGAAATTGGAGATATTCTTGTTTCCTGCATCTTTGGAGTCCTTAATCCACAGTAGAATCAATAAACTTCTTTAGAAGACTTAAGCTATACTACATTACAAACCTGAGATGCAATGATAGATAACTGGTAGATTCAGGTATGCAGCTGTAGGCAGATAGTTATGTATGTGGAAAAATGAATACAAATCTTTGGGTGGAGCTGAGTACTTTTTTTTTTTTTAAACATTCATTCATGATGTCTCTCATTATACATGGGTTTATGTTTTAAAGAAAACGGATGAAGTATTTAATTATTTCTTAAAGTGGAAGGCTAGTGGAGAGGTTCAATGGAAAACAGCTGAAAGTTCTATGTTCTGACAATGGAGGCGACTACATCTCTATCAAATTTGAGGATTACTTGGGAGTCAGAAGGGACACGCCATGAGTGTACAGTTCCCTAATCACCTTAGCAAAATGGTATTGCTAAACGAATGAACAGGGCTCTAGTTGAGACAAAATGTTATCATAAAAATTGACGCCAAACTACCTCATTCATTTTGGGCAGATGCTGTATCTACTGCAGTTTACTTGAGTAATAGTACGGTACATAAATTGCCCATTCAAAAATGTATGGGTTAAATCGCTGTTCAATTGAAATTGCACAGGGAAAGTGAAATAGCGCGTAACTAAGTGAAATAGCGTGAAATAGCACGAAAACAAAGTAGAAAATAAGTGAAATACCATGGTAGTGAATTGAAATAGTATGAGTATGTGCGCACTTGTGCAGCGCTAACCTTGGAAACGTACAGTTCGAGTAGTTTCTAGTTGAAGACCTCTACCCATACTAGACGGAATTTGTTCAACGAATTAGGAGGAACCGTAGGCTGGAAACGAAGTTCCAGAGGAAGCTAATCCTCAAATACGAAGATAGTGAGTGAACAGTACAGTGTAGCTACAAGTGCAAATGATTAAAAAAAGAAGAAGCTGGCCTACTATTCGAGTGATAGTACAGGTAACCTGTGCTATTAGGGATCAATAGCACTCATAAAGCAATTGATGAAAGGAAGAGATTAGATTCAAAGTCCGCAAAATGTATATTTTTATGAAGAGGAGACACATGGTTATATACTCTATGATGTGAGAAGATCAAGAGTGATCTACAGTCGAGGCATTAAGTTCAATGAAAAGGTACAATCAAAGGTTACTACTGCCTTTCTCAATGAAGCAGCCAGAAGGTTTCATCAAGAGGGGAGAGGAACCTCTTGTATGGAGAAAAGTATTTGTGACTTAAGACAATCACCTCGTTGTTGGAATTCTGTATAGAGTGATCGGCTGAAAATAATGGGATTTAAACAAAGTGAGAGTGACCCTTGTGTCTATAGAATATGTGAAGGACAAATGTTCAATATTGGAGTGCATGTGGCTGATGTTGTTCTTACAACAAAAGAGGAGGAGCAAGCAATTGAAAGATATAAAGCAAGCACTGGCCAAGTGAGGATATGAGAAAACTTCACAATTTTCTTGGGATGAAAGTAGTTCAAAATGATGAAGCAAGTGAGGTCTGCACTAAAGATCTTCAGTTTTGTGCAAAGCAGTTATTTCAATAACTACTTGCCGCAATGTTATATTACTCAAAAAACAAAAAACAACAACAAAATTCGTTTTGTAAACAAACAAGCACTGTGCAAGCATCTATAAATGTGACCACACAGGGGCTCATTTAGGGGGCAGGGGGCGCTTGCCCCCTCCCCCCCACATTGTAGCGACTTTGTCCCCCTTGAAATATTCTTAAAATTTTTCAAAAAAATTTAAAATAAAAAATGAATAAATCAAATCCTTAAATCACAAGTGTATATCTGCTCTAATCATTGTCTTGGTAATTGAAGCCCATTTCCTCTTCCACCTTAATTATGTATGCAAGTTTTGACGCCTTGAGATATAAACTCAATCTCGCCCCTTCTTAGATTAATTCCTAAATGAACGCATGCCATGTAAATAAATAACATTTCCCCACTATTCTATTTATTACCCCAGATAATTACTCACTGCTTGTTCGACCATGACTTGGTCAGTAATAATCATACCTACCTTCGGAATATAATGGCCTCCCGTACCCTAATGCTGCTGGTGCTCGTCTTCTTGACATAAACGGTTCTATATTTCAAACAACCATACGTATGTGATAAATTCAGTTATAAGAATTGTTTTAAATATTTTAAAATTATAGTAAGACCTGTACAAATCTGGCCAATTTTTGCTTACATTACTTATATACCATAGAAATAATACTCAGGGTATCATAGAGGGGAGATACCTATATTATGCCACTTTTTAAATTTTAGGCTGATTCCTGAGAAAACACAATGCTGTCAGCATTTGTAAGGCATAGTTGAAAGTGAAAGAAGAATAAGAAAACAAGCTATAAGATTACAGGTTATCGCTAATTAATATCGCAAACTAGGAAGAGATTCATTATATCTTTGTTGCTACTAGAATATAAATACATACAATTCAACAAACCATCAAATTAATTTATTACAACCACAAATCAATGTCAGTACTAATCATTTTTCCTAGCAAACATCCAAAATTTTGGGGAAAATCTACACAATACCTTTGTCTGTCAGTAATGACGACGACAATGATCATGTTGTGTATTCATGAATAATTCAGCAGAGCTGGGATTGCAAAGCGGTGTCAAAATGGGTTGGTAAAGCAGTGTCAAAATGGGTTGGTAAAGTGATATCAAAATGGGTTGGTAAAGTGATATCAAAATGGGTTGGTAAAGTGATGTCAAAATGGGTTGGTAAAGAGGTGTCAAAATGGGTTGGTAAAGAGGTGTCAAAATGGGTTGGTAAAGAGGTATCAAAATGGGTTGGTAAAGCGGTGTCAAAATGGGTCAGTAAAGCAGCATTAAAATGGGTTGGTAAACCATATGACCATTTTTTAAATGTGAATCGGTCAGCTCCAGATACTAGCCTTTGAAGGTAGCAATCCCCAATCTGATTGCAGTTTTAATCTTATGCAGGCAAGCAATCTGCTAATGAATTACTACAGCCTAGTTGCTGTAGTAATTCATTAGCAGATTGCTTGCCTGCATAAGATTAAAACTGCAATCAGATTGTTGATCATGCGACATTCACATGATGTAACAGCTAGGGGGATTGCCACCTTCAAAGGCTAGTATCTAAGTGGAGCTGACCGATTCACATTTTTTAAAAGAAATCAGCCCAATTAAAAAAAAAAAATCTGCCAAAATGACTCCGGTATAGAGTCGCCTCATGAATATTCATTAGTTTTTAAAAACATCAATTTTTGTATCATTTATTATAAAAATGACATGATGAAATGACATATTGGGCTACAAAAGCAATTTGGGGAGTAAAATGGAGACTCAAATATGAAGAGATTATTGCGGACAATAGAGCCACAAGCGGCCAGCCAAGCTGCACTTCACCAGCTTCTCCACACAGGTATGTACTTACTTGAGGGCCTCTCGAAGAGATTCTGACCATAGAAGTCCAAAAACTAAACCAAAGCTGGTGTTATACTTTCTCGTGGCCACACTCAGCCACAATCTGAAGCCATAACTTTTCAACTTTCCACTTCTCTAGGTGAAACTCTTCGAGAGGCCCTGCCCCTACCTTCGTATAATTGGAATAAGCCACTGCCCACAGCTCAGGTTGTCTGCAGGGAACTAAATAGTCCACCAGAGCAAACCAAACAAACTGATTTAAGAAAAGCCCGGGAAAATACCACAACCGCGGGAAATCGCCCACGCATCAGCTGTAGAAGCCATGTGGGTAGTTTTGGATGGTAGGAAGACTGGCTGGCTGGGAATATGGGTAACAAGAAGAACCAGAAGAATAAGAAGTACAGCATGCACAAAAGCAGGAGAACATATGTGAAGAAGAAGCTTCCTACAAAAAAGTTTGTGGAGAAGAAAGTTGGGCTGGGAAGCACTGGTGAAGCAAACTCTCCTCCAGGTATGGTGGCACAAGGGAGCAGAGTAATCAATGTGGGCAACATGCTGGAGTATGTAGACAAAGTGGCCAGACATGCTTCAAGTTGTGATGTATCTATTGAAGTATCAAGGGAAAGTAGAAGTGGTCTGGCTTCTGTCTTCACAGGAGAGTGCTGTACTTGTGACCAGACTGTCACACTGGAGACTTCCAAGAAAGTTAAGGGTCCGAAAGGTTACAATAGGTAAGTAAATAAAAAAAGTATGAAATATACAGGAATGCTATGATTGATGTAGCTATTATTATTGTCATTGCTAGCACTATTGTTAGCTATTAGTGTTATTTTAGCTATTAGTCAAACTGTCCTTTTCCGCTTCACTGTTACTGCATAACCTCAAGCCATTGCGTCAAACTCACAATGGAGCTGATTTTTATTGAAAATGTTTGTGCATGCGCAAATATTAACCTTTCGGATAATCAGAGCACGCAGATAATTGAGGTCCGGATAATTGAGGTTCCACTGTGTATACATACATATAACTAAAATGGTATTTATGTATAATTACTATAATTATTATTTTATATTATTATTGTCTCTTGGCATGTGCAGGTGGGAAACAAATCTAGCAGCAGTATGGGGACAGATGTCAACTGGTGGTGGACACAGTAACCTAGAGGAAACCATGAGTGTCATGGGAGTACCAGTCATGACTAAAAGCACCTTCATTGAGACAGAGAATGCCATTGGCGAAGTATGGAAACGGGAGTTGCTGCAGTCCATGGCTGAAGCAGGCAAAGAGGAGAAACGGTTAGCAATAGAGCGAGGAGAGTATCACGAGGGGGTTCCTGCAATCACAGTGATAGCGGATGGTGGGTGGAGCAAGAGATCCCACAAGCATTCATACAATGCTAACTCTGGCGTCGGCATTATTTTGGGAAAGGAGACCGGGAAGTTACTTTACCTTGGAGTGCGCAATAAGTATTGTTCTTCTTGTGCCAGAGGCCTCTCCCGTGACAAGCACCACTGTTTCCTCAACTGGACGGCTTCATCGTCAGAGATGGAGACAGACATCCTGGTAGAAGGGTTTCTAGAAGCTGAGCGGGTACATGGAGTTCGATACATTAAGTTCATCAGTGATGGCGACAGCTCTGTGTACCCCAACCTCATCCAGAATGTTCCTGGGTGGGGTTATGGCATCAAGAAACTAGAGTGTGCCAATCATGCCTGCCAGTGCTACCGTGGTGCACTTGAAAGGCTCGTTCAAGACAATCCATCATACAAAGGCAGAGGAAATCTAACGAAGAAGATGAGGCAGAAGTTAGTGAGTGCAGCTCGCTGTGCGATTAAGATGAGGAGCAAAGAAAGGGATGTCAAGAAAGCCGTTGAGCAACTGAGAAGAGACCTTACGAATGGGCCAAGGCATTGTTTTGGCATTCATTCTGGTTGCGGTGCAGATTTCTGCACAATAGCACAGGCCACCAAGCAATCATCGCCAACGACGGGAGTTGGAAGTGCCTCAACAGAAGATGAGAATGTGGCAGCAGATGGCTCAGCTAATGGAAGTGACGGGTGTCACTGAAGGTATGTAGGACCTATAGTGATTATTATTAAACTGAGGTTTATCATGGACACTTTCATTTTCATTAAAAACAATGAATTCAACTCTTGTAATTACAAACATAACATTTTAATGGGTAGGTGTGTGTGTGCGTGGCTTGTGTGTGTGTGTGCGTGTGTGTGCATGCGTGCGTGTGTGTGTGTGTAGTATAAAAGCTCTTAATCCTCCCCTTCCTCTAAAACAACTATATTTATTGATGCTTTAATCAGCATGTTTATGAGAAAGGAAATCTTTTTTTTTTAAATGCAGCTGTTTATTTTGTAAATATTATTGTTTTCTTACAAACCAACAAATTTGCTGCAGTTATTGAAGATCAGGAGATACTGTGGAGAGAAACACTGGATGACACGCCTACAACAGAAGCTGAAGCTAGGAGAGGTGGTATCACACAAATGGAAGTGGACTCCAAAATGTTGCATGGCATCTCCAGTTTGGCTAGCAGATTAGTAGCCAAGTCCAACCAGCTAATCGGTAACCACACAACGAATTTGGCAGAGTGCTGGATGCACATTAGGACCAAGTTTGATGGTGGCAAGATTATCAATAGATCACAGAGTGACTCATGGGAACACAGGTTAGTAGTTTATGAAATATGAAAATTATTAACGTAGTGGTAACTAAGTCCAATAATATTACTTTTTAATCTGTTTTTCTTCTGCTACTTGAGAATTACCATTGATTACGAACAATCTACTAAATATTCTAAACACAGTAACTGCTACCTCTTGGGTAGGGGGATTTGTCACTTTTCTTGAGGTAGTAGTTTGTTTTTGTTTTTCTGAGGGAATTACTTTTGTAAAGGGAAGAAATCTTTGCTGGTGGGTAAAAATTTTAAGATTTCCCATCTCATCGACCCCTCCCCCAACAACGAAAATATTAAATTGATGCTTCTATTTCACATTTGTCCATGCTGGATTTTTGATAATAAGTTAAATTATATTGTTTTCAAATATATATTTTTTAAAGGTGTATGGGGGCTCGCCAGAATATTGGCACCAAGTGGGGACCACAGACATGGAAGACAATGGCAAATTCCTCTCCCAACAAAGTCTTCTCTAACGCTGCCAATCGTTCTTCTGCGAGAGTAGAGGCTGACAGGAAGAGGAAGGCTACAGAACAAGTGAAGGAAAAACGGCGAAGGAGCAAATATTCCCCCATAGACGATTCTGCAGTGGCTCGTAATGCTTATAGCAGGCATGACCGAGGAGTTTCTCCAGAGCAAGTTGAGGATGACCTTCCTTGTGATATGTTGGAGTCTCTGAAGAAAGGGTTCTATAATACGCAAGTGATGGTCACAGAAGGAGACACTGGAAACATTGAGGCAACTACAAGAGGTCAGGGTACAAGACTTTCACACTCAGCGTATTTATAGAGACAAGAAGTGGTGGGAAAAAGAAATGATGAAATTGGAGCAATTTTATTTTTATTCTTTATTGCCTGAACTGGCAGCACCACGCTTCAAGAAAGGTGGCATTAGAGAACCTAATTCACAATAGTACTCTACTTTTGTTTTACTCTTACCCTAATTTTTATGTATCAACCTTATGATGTGTGTAATAGTATTATTGTGATGCTTTACCACTGTTTTGAAAGTGTTAGTTGCTGCCAGGAGTTGCTGCTCAGCCACAAGTCGTTTGCAATTCAAGTGCAAACAACCACTGAATACCTCAATTAGTTCTATGTCAAATGTGTGGGCGAAACACTATACTAGAACCTTAAGTGTAAAATTTTTTATTGTGTGTGTGTGTGTGTGTGCACTGATTGTAAAGTATCGCCCGGCTGGCCAACTTGCGCTTGTACAGTAGGCTCAAGTCAGAACTTTCGTGCTGGTCCTTGACCAGTGCTCAAGCTTATTTAAAGTTTAACCTAAGATTGAGTTCTGAGCATACCTGAAGGTCTTGCAGCTTAACGCCATGGACTCTGGTGGCAACGATACCCAAGTTACCGGTGGTAATTGTCTCTCTGCAGCTGGCAACTTGCTATCCCCCCCCCCCCCCCCCCCCCCAAACACCATTCCTATTCAGGTAATAACAATGCTTTACCAATGCTGCTCAGCTCATGAATTATTCATAAATACAAACCCGGTTGGTTACTGGCGTCATTACTAACACACAAGCGCATTATTACATACGTAGATAATAGCTTAAAGCCACGAGTAGTAAGATTATAAAATCATGCATGTGACCAAACACTAATCAATGTGAAGTTTATATATTTTCATATAGGCATGTGCATCAACGTAGTGTGGGTTTTAAAAATGGGTGTGGCCAAGAACGACAGCAGCGTTTCCTGCCCCCACCAAGAAATCCTATATGACACCCTATATATCTATATAATACAGAATGATTGTGCAACAGCAAAATACTGGACACATTTGTGGAAGCTAAAGAATCTCACAAAACTCACTCATTGTATTCTAATTATATTATTATCATCATTCTATTGCTGCCACTCTGTAATTGAAACTAGTCAATGTTATATTTTGTACATTGTACAACCGTTATAAAACTTCTATCATATTTGAATAGCCGCCACTAAGGGCATGACGACACTGACAAATGAAATTATCAAACATCACCACACTATGGCTATAGAATAAAAGCTAATAGTTTACCTGGTGGAATAGACGGCGCCATCAAACTATCCTGTTGATGGAGAACATGATCTTCCTCGGCTACAAGTAAAGTACAATTCAAGATAAATACGAGGATTAATTGAACTGGCACACAATGACATTCGACTATCAAACATATGTTTCAATACATCTAGTTACCTGGCTGAATTTGGTCACCATTTCTTTGAGGTACTTTAGGCAATGATCTCTCAACTCCATTTTCACAATGACCATCTGTAAGACATGAGATTCGTAGATAAGATAAAAGAAAACAACATAATATTGAATTTCTTATTAGGCGAAATATAAAATTGCAGAAGTTTTAACACTAGTAGTGTACCACATAATGTGTAATGTGATGTTTTTCTTTGGGGGGGGGGGGGGGGGGGGTGGGGGGGGGGGGGGGGGGCGCTGAATATAAATAACCTAATCCTGTGTTGCTGCTCTTTTTGTTTGTGAATGGAATAATGGAGGAACTATTGACAAAGTATGCTATTTTCCAAAGGAAGATGGAATAGCAAAATAAGATTATAAAATTAACAAAGTATCTGGGGTCCAAGGGGTCCTAGAAAAACTACAGACTTTCCTTTACTAGAATATATTTTTATATGCTCAAACTAGGTGATCACTATTATGCTTTCAACTCCAGATGGTACAGCTGCAGCAGAAAAAATTTCGAAAACCTAAAATCTGAAAATGGTAAGTATAATATACTGAATTTCGACGGAACAAGAATAGAAGAGAAAGAAAAATTAACTTCAGCTAGAGGGAATAAAAAAAATTTGTTTAGAGGGCATAAGCTTAACTAAGGGAGAAACTTTTAGGGAGGTAAACTTCTGCCATTTTAGTACTCATTACAGCAACTTAGCGCACCAAAGCTGGGAAACAAACAAGAAAAATGGTGGGCTCTAAATGGAGAAAAAAGGCAAGTACTGTTTGTCATTGACACATCGAAATTCAACTGCAAAAGATATACAGTGTGCTATCAGAGTTCTGTAAGATACTATCCTGAGGGTTCATCTTCAATCAACTAATACTATGGTACATACACACGGCATTGATAGGAGATGGACTTGAGTAATCTAGTGGTGTGGATCAACTTGAAAGGATAGTGAGATATAATGGAGAGTTCTCTTTGGTCAGCTACTTTTTTTTTAATTTGAATAGAAGGAGCTAGAGGTCAAAGGCCATGTCGGGGATTCTTCCTTTTATACCTAGACCTCCGGAAGGAGTTCAGAATGTGGTAAACGAGGCCGCAGATTTTGCATACAGAGAATACCATTGAATTATAAACGTGACCTCTACGTTTAAGACTAATAAAACATGAATAATGCTTTTAAACCTGCCTGGTAGACAGACATGCCCATAACTTGAATGGCAGGTAACAGATGATTTACTGTATTGCATTGACATCTCTTTTTCTTCACAAAGTTGTATAAAAACACTTCTTGCTAATATTTTTCTTTTCTGCTGTCAATATTGATGAGACTAACTTATCTTCATGCTTTTGGATTCAATTAAAACCATTAGTCACTAATCAGATTTCTGTTCCTAGAAAACATTCATTAATCAAGGTTGCATATCAAGCTAAACAGTTCCTGATGAAGCTATAAGGCAGTTGAGCAGTGAGTACAGGACCCTCAAATGCTGACACACCCACATGAGTGAGTGAATCCTATGTGGAGCTGCTCACCCGAGACCTTTAATCCCCCACGCCCACATATAACGGGAAGGTAAAGGGTTGGCCAACAGACTATAAGAGCACATCATAAAATTATTGTTAAATACCTGAAACAATACTATTCCACCTTTTCTTCGAAGGCATCTCCGCGCCCTCACTAGCTTCGTTTCGCCTTTTCTTCGACGGAATCTTCACGCCTGCACTAGTAGTACGACTCCGACTTTTCTTAGAAGGCATCTCCGCGCCCGCACTAGTATGACTTTGTCTTTTCCTTAACGTCATCTTCGTGCCAGCACCAGTACAACTTCGCCCTTTCTTCGGAGGCATCTCCACGCCAAAGAAACAACTTTAAAGTGTAAACCAACAACAAAGCAGAGCCTAAACCTCGCCCAACTTTTTTCCTCCTTTTCTCCCCCTCGATCGAGCGCCCGCGCGCCTTCCTCCCAATTAAAGTTGCCCCACCCTCCAGTTCCTCTTTCTTTAGTTACATATGTAAGAGTATGAAATCAGCAAGACTAAAACTAACTAATGCAGCCAGAAAAGGTTTTCTTACTGCATAAAGTGGATGCAGATGTAATTGTCTGGCATCAACGTTGAATATCCAGAAGCCTTGAGTACAGGAAACAGTTCAAAAGCTGTATGCCTATTTGTGAGATTGTGAATCTAACAGTCTCTGCAAATTTCAAGCATTTCATGGGTACAAGGATGAAGATATTAATTTGACACAATTTACTGCCAAAAAATATGTAAATTTCATGGGTATACATTGTACTTGGGTCCTGTAACAAGCATAACTTAGATCAATTAATAATATGTCAAATCCCAAATTTTAACAGCTGGGCGATTATTGCCAAAAAGCACCAAAATATACAATGGTCAACAGCAAGTATTGGGTATAGTTATCTCAACTATTAATGTCAAAACTCAAATGGTGGGCAAATCATCATGATCAATATGACACGAATAAGGGAAGGGATCAGGCTTTTGAATGCAACTTGTTTAACTAGCCCGTACAGAAGAAATGTAAAAGAGTACATACTTCTATAACCTTCATATTGTAATGCAGGAAGTATGGAAATATACAAAGTGGTAATACAATGTATATGATCTGTATACAAGCAGGACTAATTTCATTCCATGGTTTAGCACTTCATTTTAGAAACAAACATGAGTATATTTTTTATAGGCATTAGAGTGCTGAGCCATAGAAGCAAATTTAATGTGGGGAGGTTTTGTCTGTGGATCTGTAAGTCGGTCCCTTTTAATACCCAGCCTCAGTATCACAATGTCAGCCAGCCCAGGAAACTCGCCTCTATCGCAGAAGCTCCTGGGCATTGAAGGGTTCGGTATGCTGCCACAAGATTTACTACTCTTGAGTGGCCATTGATCTGTTCCAACACTTTAACTAGTCCCTCTACCTAATCCCTGAGTTAGGGTGGAAGGTTGCTTAGAGGAATAACTAATAATTCTTTTTCAAGCAAAAGAGTGATACAATGGTGCAGTGGTGCACAAACTGAGCAGTGACTGAAAGTGGGCTTGCTCAAGGCCTGCATATATACATATATATATATAAGCATAGTTCCCAACCTCAGTGAACAATTGGTAGGGACATTTTCTTCATTTTTCTTATATGATAGGGACAAATTTAAGGCGCAATAGGGACATTGCCTTAATATAATAATTACCTTAATTGAACATAGTTTTTGACACCATTTAATTTATTTTTTGAATTTTAAACAATCAACACAATGCACAATGAATATGAGTAACTAAGCTAATGTAACTGGACAAAAAAAGAATTGATATGATTATTAAGGTAAGTTTAATTGTAAGTTTTTAGGTAAGTAAGTTTAATTGTTGATGGCTTGGCTTCTTTTAACTACTTTAGAAGTGGCTTTCTTGCAATCAAGCAATAAATCATTCGGCAGCTCAGTATCAGTACAGCAGTCTTCACAATTCAATTTAATTGACATTAAGGCTGCGATAGTTGACTGGCTCAAATTAGAACGCTGGTCGGTATGTATTTTTCGTAACATAGAAAATCCTCGCTCTGCATCAGCATTGGAGGCTGGAATTGTCATGAGTCCTATCATTAGCTGTACAGTAAAGGAAATCTTGGCTGACGATCTAGAGTCAATAGTTGACTAACCTTTCTCCAGTATCTTCCTATCTGTGGCCTTTCAATACCATCAGCTGCTGTGTACATGTCTGGTGTAGGAAGATCAGCTGATGAAAGAGTGTAGTCCAAACACTCTTCCCGAAGCTTATCAAGAGAAATGGTGTCTGATATTTCCAGTTGAGGAAAACGTTCAGCTAACTTAAGGGCAATACTTATAGTTGTTGTAGATGTCAACTTGGTAGGCAATAAAATTTCTAAGTCACGAAAAAGACTATCACCGAAAGGAAATTTTTTAATCATCTTTTTAATAGATGTGACATAAAACTTTCTTACTGCTTCAAAAAATGGCTTAGTATTACGTTCTTGTTCAAATACAGATATAGCAGCCCATGTTTCTGTACCAATGCCTAAATGCTCATTTTCTAACTGGCTATCAAATTTCAGATTTTTCAAATTTTTTGAATGGAAGCTGAGGTTAACAAATTGGCAGCATATAACTTAACTAATCTATTTATTTCAACATAGAGCTGACAAGTGGTATTTTGATATGATTTTTGAAAGATGCAATTGAAGCGATCTATATGTGGCAGGATGTAGGAGAGAAAGTAAAGAAGAGGCAGAACTAAAGGATCTTCAAGTCTAGCAGTAATGCTTTCAACCTTATTTGTTCTGTTGTCACAGGTCAAAAAAAATGATTTTAACACCTTCATACTGACTTATATATCTGCGGACACATCGCAGGAGACTCAACCAGCGTGTTGTACTGTGCTTGAGAATGACTTCAGGCTCAGATGTGAACAAAGACTGCCATGAATCTGTAAATTGTTGCTTTTTCTTGCTACTATGATAAAAGTGGTAAAATACATCAACAAAAAGTTGATCAATATCTATAGGTAAAGTTTCCATTCCAGCTTTAACCACAAGATCTGCCAGATGACAGATACATCCAACATCATGCAAAAATGGATTCTCATCTTTAATAAGCTTTTTTACACCAGATCTTGCTCCCTTCATCACGTTTGTGGTGTCTGACATGAAAGAAACAGCTCTACTAAAGGTGAGGCCAAATTTATGTAACGACTCTTTCAAAGCACTAAAGATATTATTAGCCGTACCAATGTTTACAATTGGCATATCTAAAAATCTTGTCCGAATGTCACCTACTTCTGAATCAAATACTCTTACTAGGATTATACATGATTTGTCTGTTTTATCATTAGACTCATCAATCATTATAGAAAAAGGATTAGAAAAAATTTTTTTTATTAATTTTGATGTAAAATAAGGAGCAAGAGCATCTGTAACAATTGCTGCACATTTTGTACGAGCACAAGAAAACTTCTTTGCAATTTCCGAGTCCTTGAAAATCTTAGTAAACAACTGTGTTGCATGATCACTATTGAGAAATGCAAGGTTATGTTTGCTCACAAATAATGCCCAGCGACTTTCAGCTTCTATAACACTCTGACTCTCAGAAGGCTTATAATAGCTGCAAATAGATTTCGAGGAAGAAGCTGATTTGGTCATTTCCAAGTGATGTTTTGAAGTCACGTGCTTCGTGATGTCGCCTTCCACCATGGGACACCAACAGGTCTAGCCCACAAAATATACATCTTGCATAGGTATTTCCTGTAATTTAAAATTACTTCAGCTAGCTACATAACCTAGCTGAAAGATATCCTAAGCTTAGTACTTACCTTTAGAGCTGGCAGTAATTCCATCAAATTCAGTCACCCACTTGCGATCAAAATGACTAGCTCTTTTTAGCTTCTTAGATCTAGGAAGTTCAGCCATCACTAGGAAAAAGATTAGTCACACTAGAAAATTAGCCACTTCCAAATGAGCACGGGGGAAAAGTATTACATCATAAAATAGCACGAGATTTTTTTTGCTGAATTGGAATTTATTGAAAAGCTTAGTTTGTCGGGACAAATTCATCCTTTGAGCGTGTACCGGGACCGATGCAGAAATATCGTGAGTGTCCCGGCCAAATCGGGACGGTTGGCAACTATGTATAAGGCAAGCCCAGTGGGAGATAAATATAAAAGCCGGTGTAAGCATGTCCAATGGGTGACCACATGGCATTCTGACAGTTCACACACATTCCACACATCACAGACTGTAGACTACGTAAGAACATAAAACAGATGAAAAACAATAAACACACATAAATGACAATAAACAAGTCAACTGCAACTCTGTGCATCCCTTAGGACGGCCCCCCCCCCCCCCCCCCCCCCCCCCCCCCCCGCACTCAACTGGGAGCCAGGTCTCTCTGCTATTAGTCACAGTACTGGGGTAGTCTCGCGTAGCCAGACCCTTTACCAATCGGTACGCAGGAAATGGGTCTGGTAGACTGACATTGAGCAGTTTGTTCAGTTCCCCTTGCTAATTGGGGAAACCACAAACAATAGGTGACGTAATATCCTATGACACAAGACTGCTCAAACTTTTGCGTGTGTAGTATTTTTTGTGTACAATTCTCCAACAGCGGTGCCAAAACTCTTCCTTTAGATGATGCAAATAGTGATGCTAAGCAGTGACTTGAACTAGCCTTTTTAAGATATCTGCAGTTGGAAGTTTCGCTAAGCTGTAAGATACAGTAGTTGCTTTGCACTGGGCATCGTACATGCCATATGGTACCTTAGGTTTTTGTCATAAGAATCAATATCAGTGCCATTAAATTTTAACCGGCAACATTTCCCAGCATAGTTTTGCATAAGCAACATTTCTTCATGGCAATACAGAACGAACTCAGCCTACTGATCTGAACAATTCACGCGCCTGAAAATATATAACGATTTACACCCACACTAATTGAACCACAGTTAACCACTTGCTGACTAAGCAAGAACAAACTGCTCAATGTCAGTCTACCAGACCCTTTTCCCGCGTAGCGATTGGTAAAGGGTCTGGCTACGCAAGACTAGTACTGGGGTCGTCCACTTCGTCCAACACTGACCATGCTTGACAGCTGAGACCATCCGCATTGGAATTCTCCAAACCTCTCCGGTAGACAATAGATGCAGCAAATGGCATAAGGCGCAAGGCCATACCCTGGAGTTTTCTATTAAGTTTATTTGAAGAGAGAAGGGAGGTCAAGGGTTTGTGGTCAGTCAGAACCTCGAACTTGGCTCCATACAGGAAGTGATCAAAATGACGAGACTCCATATTGTAGCTCTGCTCCCTTGAGCTTGCGACCGTAAAAACCTACAGGTAGAGCACTGCCACTGCAAATAACATGTAACACAGCACCCACCCTGACACCAGAGGCATCAGTGTGGAGCTGGAATGAGTCTGATACACAAGGTACATTTAATACAACATACTCACTTAATCCATGACGAAGCCAGTGAAAAGTATTCAACATCTCTGGCGTCCACTGAACAGTGCCTGGTGCCTTGCTAGAGGTTGAAGGAGAGAAGATATCATGAAACTTGGCAAAATCTCAAATAGATTGTCAATAGTACCTCACAGTTCCAATGAAAGCTCTCAAGTTTATTCGGGTCACAGGTTGCCGATATGACTCAATTACCTCCACTCGTGACTCCAGAGGTAGTCCAAATGTGACTTCCCCCACCCACACTTGGAAGGTTTTGCCATCAGCCCTGCTTTCTTTAAAGCTAACAGCACCTGCTTCACATGGCGGTAGTGTTCATTCCAAGAACTCAAAACCAACACATCATCGATATTATAAACAGCACAGTATTCCACACCAGCCAACACCTTCTCTTTGAAAGATGGCTGGCACGTTGCGCGAACCAAAAGGCATAGTTCTGCATCTGCAACTACCAAATGGACACACAAATGTTGGAAAACCTTAGCTGACTCCTCCATTTCCTTCTGATGGAAACCCTTACACAAATCCAGCTTTGATCGCTGTGTGGCAGGGTACTTGCTTTACATAATATTATGTTAATTGTAATAGTGTTGATTAACATCAATTATATCAGCTTAAAAATAAATAGATGCAGATGAGTATTATCAAATACTACAATGTATATCAGGATTTCCCAATCACTTGTGTTCACAACTTTAAAAGGTTGTCTTTTAATTTCAATGCTTGTGAATGAATGATACTTTTTTCTTGTCTTGTCTCTAATAGTAAATGCTTATTTGGATAATCTTTAAAAAATTATCTTCTCTGATTGGTGTTTTGTGTGAACACATTTCCATGCAGATAGAGTCAGGCTATCGGATGCCACCCCCTGCTTGCTGTTCCTGAAGACAAACACTCTTAACTCTAACTATAACTATTATTCATTTTCATTACTTACTGTAATACGTAACTCATTTAGTTCTAATTTTTGTTTGCGCATGCACACACTCGTACGTCATTTGGAATTAGCCACACCCATTTCATATGCCTGCCATTTCTCACCAAAACTACTACTATGCATGCTCCAGAACACCCTTATATTCTTTGTCTCACCAGTTATTATAGTTCTGTACTCATGCTACTCTTTTGTAAGTGACTGTACATCAATTGATATGGGCTAGTGTAGGTTTGAAAGCCTAAGTCCTTGAGCATAGCAGAACTTACTCCCGTATCCGGGTTGAGTGGCCACTGTAGAACTCTGGTGGCAGCGTACTGAGCGTCTCCGTATCGGCTGTACCACCACAAATGGAATGGAGCATCAACATTCAGAAGTGCTTGAAGTACATTTCGAAGGATGAATAATAAATAGCCTTCAGCAATGTGTGAATTTCACTTACTCTCTGAAAGGTGGCTGTCAAGGTGAAGTTTGCGGTAGTTACATCTCTCACACTGTCTTCTCTAAAGGGCAGTCGACTGCTTACCATGACATAGAGAACCACACCCCTAATTACAAAATGTATTACATTCAAATGTTAGCTGTATTGTGATAATATACATATTTTTAAGTGTATTTAAATACTTACAGGCTCCATGAATCTGCTTTGAAGCATTATACTGGCATCCCAAGATAACTACTGGAACACAGTAACTGTAGGATCCACAGCAGGTGTCACTTATCTGATGCTGTGAGTCCAGAGCCAAACCAAAATCTATATTAAAAATAAGGACTAATGACTTATCAATGGAATAATAACAAACAATAAACTTACCTCTAATTTTGATGTCCATATGTTTTGTGAAGAAGACATTCTCCATCTTTAGGTCTTGATGAAAAATTCCTAAAGAATGGTAATGGGACAGACCTTCTCACATTTGGCGGAAAATAAAGCGAGCTTCCTGTTCAGGAAGGCGAACCCTTAAGTTCATGTACTCCATTAGTGTCCCATTCTCTGCCAGTTCATATGCAATGAAGCACTTCTCCTCAGTCTCTACAACCTAGTAGATATCCAGAGGGATGGAAATTTTTTGGAGAACAGCAATCTCCCTTGGAAGAAATGTGTCCAACTCAATCTTAGCCACCTCAGTCTTGTTTACTATTTTTAAGACAATCTGACTGTAAAATTCTAACAAAACACATTGTCTCATCATTGTACTTTGAAAAGGCAACCAGGCAACTTAGCAAAAAGTACCGCTTTCCAAGGATTTACATAGAGTGTACCCCAGAGCCTATGGACGGGGAATACACTCCTACACTCCAAAACTGCACGCGGTAGGTAGGGGGAAGGGAGGGGGGAAGTGAAATAGCACGTAACTAATTTAAATATCTCGGTAACTAGGTGGAAACTAAGTGAAATACAATGGTAGCTAAGTGAAACAGTATGGGTAAGTGTGCATGCATGCAGCGTTAACCGTGGAAACGTACAGTTCGAGTAGTTTCTAGTTGGAGACAATGTCATTCTTTACCGCAGAACCTCTACCCGTATTAGACGGAATGTTTTTCAACAGATTAGGAGGAGCTGCACGTTGAAAACAAAGTTCCAGCAGAAGCTAATCCTGAAATAACGAGATAGTGAGTGAACGGTACAGTGTAGCTACAATTGCAAATGACTTTTAAAAAAGCTGGCCTACTATTAACGAGTGATAGCATGGGTAACCTGTGCTAGTAGGGACCAAAAGCACTCGTAAAGCAATTGAAATACCACGAGGCGAAGTCGAGTGCTATTTCAATCGCGTTACTCGTGCTATTAATCCCAAAAAGCACGGTTACATTGCTATTACTCATACTAATAGCACAGAAAACTGTGGTATTTTGGATTAATACCACGAGTTGAGCGAAAAAAATTTCATGAGGCAAAGCCGAGTAAATTTTCTCGCCGCACGAATGCTATTTATCCGAATACTACAGTTTTCCTTGCTATCATAATGTTAATACTACTAGCCAAAGATAACGGTTCATTTCTGCAGCTAAGAAAACCATAATCTTGTATTATATTTCCGTTAAAGAAATTTTTTCATCCCGGTTCTGCTATTATTCATACTTTTCTTACCGTTGCTAAATAGCATTTCCATGGAATTTCGCATCGACTTTGCCTAGCGGGTAAAAGTGCAGCAAGGTCATGAAGAGATCACCGTGACCAATCAGATCATTATTTCAGTTTTCCACTGCAGTGGTATTTCTAAATAATACCACACTTTTTTGTATTGAAAAACGACTTGGCTATGGTATTGATGAACATAAATTAACTTGTCTAGCTGCTAGGGCATTTTAAATTGGCCTGCAAGCATCTTCAGGCATTTCAATGGTCTTTTTATTGGCACAAACATTTAGAACCAGCCCATATAGCTTGATACTCAGTAATACAGTTTTTACTACTTTCTGAGGACTTTATGGTATCTCCAGCTTTATTATTAACCTTGTCTTGGTAGAAAAAAAAATAGCCCCAAGACATTTGGACTTTCTGACATGTACGCTACACAAACACTTAGGGCACATTTTTAGGAGAGCAGGCATACTGACAGAAAGAAACACACTTCCAGCAGCAGAGACTTCCCAACACCAGACAAAAGAAGTTAAGCACTTGAACTATAGAACGCACAGAACAAATCTGAATGATACATGGTAAAATTTGTATGTTCACAAGAACACTCATGATTCTAAATGGCAGATGATTGAATGGGCGTGGCTGTATAGCAGCACTCACCGTAGTCTGCCTTTTCTCTTGTTTTCTCAAAAACTGAGCCGAAATTTAAAAAGTGGCAAATTAAAGGGACTTAAATCATCATCTAGTCAGAGTTCCTCTTCTCTCAGGGCATAAAAGTCCATCATCTTCGAGATCCATTGGTGACAGTGTGAATGAATGAATGAATGACAGACTTACTATAACCCTCTCACGCATGCACGCTGAGGGTTAATGAATGACAAACAGACTACGCACGTGCGTGATGAGGGTTAATGACAAACAGACTACTAAATCACACATGTGAGCTGAGGGTTAATGAATGAATGACAGACTAAAATAACCCAATTGCACGTGCGCAATGAGGGTTAATGACAAACAGACTACTATAACCCACTCATGCATGTGAGCTAATGAATAAATATAAAAATAACAGCTAACTAAAGATGTGGTGGGAAAGATTACACTTGAGTCTTTCCAACATAGGTATAATACTAAGGTAATATCAATGCCATTAGAATAAAATAATTTGATACGAAGCTTAAGCTGAAGTGATTAATACCTAATGTACAGTCACTGTGACAAGTCAACCTTGAACAAATTGCAACAAAAGTAAACTATCTTTTATACAAAGCATGGGGGTTGGTGCGTTTTTTCAATTTCTCGTGTTTTTAGTGGTATTTTTTGTGTGCGCGTTTCTTTGATCCAGTTTAGCACCAATGTTGTATTTTTCAATTTCATTACTGTCCCCCAAGCTTTTCTTTGCTTGGCCTTATTAACACTGTTCCTCACCCTTAAGACATCTGACTGGTCCCATACAGAGAAAACTATTCTAGATCCTTTTTTCAGCAATGCAAGCACAATCGGTGAAGTACGCTGTTTTCAAGGTTTATATCAACAGTAGTCCCATCTCCTGTTTCAAAATCTAAGGAGAGTTGAAGTATTAACAAGGCCAGTTATGCGATGAAACATACTATGCCTAGAGATGTAGTGCATCAGAAGTGTCACTGCAAACAAAGTCACCGCTTTCAAAACTGCAAAAGATTAACCAAGATGATTTAATGCCAAAATACAAGTAATGACATAGCTGTGCTTCAATCCTCTGAGGAGAATAAACCAGCTATGTTGGAAAGAAAATGAAAGCACATAATGTTCTTCAAGTGAAGTACCACCGGAATAACCATTTTATATGTGCATGACCACATGGTGCTGATACAATCTGCAATTGGACTCATGTTATCAATTTTATGAAGAAGCAGTTACCATGTCTCAATCAGAGGGGTAGGAACATGGGCAGGGATCGCTGCAGATTGTAACTACTATGTTTATAAATATATCATTGAATACCGCAGAATATCATGAGTCTGTTGGCTAGCATTTACACGAGTGCCACAGGCACGAGTGTAAATGCCACTGACAGACTCATGGTATTCCCGCGGTATCCAATAATTAATCAATTTATTGTGTACTGTTCATGCGCTAATGGCGTAGAAACAGAGTGGCAAATGTAATGGATGCTACCAAGAAATATTTCGATTCTTTTTTTTTTCAGATGAAGTCATTGAAAATCTTTTCTCTAATATTCGAGGTGAAGTATCACCATCTTTTAGCATTGAGAGTGAACAATCAGTTAGTCTTGACGATGAGGAATTACGAAAGTCTTTAGAAGAGCAAAACTCAAAAGAAATCATTACCCGACTTGAGGACATGGTATCGTTTGTATACAGGGATAAATGAAAAGCGAAAAATTGAGAATATTTCACCCAAAGAATTAGACAGACTTCTCGGTCATTTCTATTGTAAGGTGCGGAGTGCAAGTGGTAGTCTGTATGAACCAGCACTCTTACTTCCATTCAAAGAAGTCTGCATAGACATCTGACAAAAGACCATCACACCCATATAGCATCATAAGAGATTCTGAGTTTAGATCATCTCAACAGCTACTCATAGCTAGTAATTCCAAGTTGAGTTGGCACGACCGCAAGCGCGGTAAACAAGGAATGCACTTGGTAAAAAACCGGAAGAAATTTAGTCACGTGAGCTAATTGCAATTGATACGTATGAAATCAATGTTCATGTGAAAAGGAGTAGCTACTCGGGTGCGCATTATTAATGCAATAACTTTAGCTAGAGTTTAGTCAAGGCAGTCTTGTAGTTCTAAATAGTTATTTCCCTACGTTGTTCTGTTCACAGGTACATACCTGGAGAGAAGAACCTGAAGGAGTGGAATTACCAGCCACAGAAGACTATAGGCGGCCCAATATTGTAAGCTTTTTGAGAGTATTGAAACATCCACGGTGTCTACCTGTGAGAATTCTGCTGTAGTTCACAAGGATGACACTATTGAAATTTGTACTATTGTTTAAGCTTAATTTTTTATCGTCAACTATTTCATTTATATATATTATATATATATTCAATGATCACAATTATTACAATTGAATTATCACAACTATTAATATTTACATAACAAATAGTACAGAAATAAGAATGATAATGAAAAGCTTATTTAGTAGCTAACCCTGAAGTGTAGGTGGAGTCACTCAGAATTGCCACAATAAATCGAGAAGAAGAGAAAAAAAACATTGTAAGAAATCTGCATAAATTGGGATATATTTGATTTACAATAGCTTTTTACTGGCATTAGTTGGCATTATTTCTATTTACAGCTTGGCATTAGTTGTTAAACAGGTACAAATTAAATCTACCTGCATATTAGACTTACCAGATCCTAGAAGCAATGCCAGAAAGTACTTGCTGGAGAAGGGACAAGTTTGTTGTTTACAAGCTCGTTGAAAACTTTACTTTTCGATTGCACCGAACCGCGTGACAAAATTCGGGCGTGTGTAGTGCAGGAAAGCTGTGTTTTTTCTATATTTTTCTATCCCATAGACTTTTGTATTGAGAATAGCACAGCTTTCCAATGGTACAACCCCCCGGATGTGTAGCTGCTTCCATTCTAAAGTTATTCAAGTTTTTCTTGTGGCAAACTGAACTTGGACATACTAGTAAGGTCTACTTCTCTTTCTAAGTATTCTGTCTGCCATAGCAGGACAGCTGCACTTAAAAAATGTTCTGGGTAGTGATGTCATAAACACTTAAAAAAATGTAGTAGCTAGGTTAAATTTGTACACCATGCTTGTGTGGTGGAGATTCCAGCACAGATCACATCTCCAGCCACACATATAGCACAACCCTGTTTATTTAACTAATTGTTTATTTAACTATTTGTGACAGTCTATGGGAAAAGGGGGCACTTCACTTAAAAATTGAAATTGAGATATAGGCTCCAGAACTAAGTCATCCACAAAAATTCTTTCTTTCTCCTATTTTTGTTTTTTGCAGAATTAGTCTTAGTGACCCTTACTCTAAGTCTATGCCAAATTTCAAATGCCGAAACAACTTAAAAGACCCCAAGCGTGCCTTGGAAAGACAAGCTACTTTTTATTCTCTCTCGTTCTCGAAGTACAATAAACGGGGAATGAGCGGAGTTTCAAACAAGCAGCTAAAAAAACTGCATAGCTTTGAGAATAGTGCATGCAATCTACAGCTTACCTCTGGTTGAAAGTTTACCACTACATGGAGTAGAGTAGCCAAGGATTCCGACAAGACAGGCTGTGAGACGCTCTGAAAGCTAAAAAGAACTCTACGCAAACTTCGTTAGTCGCCGTTAAAAAGCGGCTGTACGATTTAATTGCGTATGCGGAGTACGCCGTTAAGTATACGGAAACATTGATTATACCGGAAGTGGAAATTCAATTTATGTTTTCTCGATTTCTAGTTCAATTGCTTTGCTGAATACAGCCCAGTTCAACTGCCAGTTTCTCTACACGGGGAAGGTTTTACCCTCCAGTATTTTAGCACTAAGTTGTGATAAATTGTAGCTTTTTATTAGCATAAAAAACTCAATTTTTTTTGTTTGAGTGAAGTGCCCCCTTTTCCCATAGACTGTCACATTTATTTCATTGTATTTACTGTAGTATTTATTTCATTAACAGATCACTAATTAGTATTCATACAGTTCACTTCACCCTAACACTAATTTACACACTCCCTTCCATTTTTGCAACCATATTTGGCCATATTTCATCTCCACCAATCAGATTTAAGCACCTGTTAGTTCTATATCATGCTCACTCAGAATAAGGGTGTGTCGGCTGGTTTTCTATATAAACTTGCTGGCAGGCATACCCAACCGTCAGTCTTTAGTTCTTGTACTCAAACCCAGGTTATTGTTAATTAATTTTAATTAAGTCAACCATAAGGCCAGTACTTAGAACCTTAGGTCTAGCTTGTGAGAGATAAGGGCGGGCTCTCAACCCATAACCCCTCCGTATTACCTGGATCTTTGAGACTGCCTCTGGTGGCAGCATCTACCCTTGAAGTCGACAATGACTCCTCCTCGTGAGATAAGAGCTGACGACTTTCATGACAGCTTGTACTCCTGGTTTTGTTTCCCTTTTAGGTAGGATGTTTTCATATGTCTTAGTCCATCTTTTGGGCTTTGGCCATTGAGTGATGACGATTCCGAGGTGCACATCCACCAGAGAGCAAGCAACACTACGGGACAATGTATCAGCCACACAGTTTTCCTTTCCCTGTGTGTGCCAGATATCAGTCGTAGACTTGGAAATGTAAGAGAGCTGACACTGCTGTCAAGCTGACCATGGTTCTGATGCTTTTGCCATGTTGAACATAAGTAGCTTATGATCTAAAACAGTGAATTGCTGACCTTCAAAAAAATAATATTGAATGTATCATTTACCCAGATTGAGTGCAAGCAGTTCCCTGTCAAAGGTGCTGTACTTCTTCTCAGGTGCTCTCAATTTCTTGCTGAAGAATGCTAATGGTATTATTAAACCATTCACGGACTGTTGTAGTAATACTGCACCAATTGAGTAGTTTGAAGCTTCGGTAGCAAGAAAAGTCTGTGCATTATACCTCGGGTGTGCCAGAAGAGTTGCTCCCACCAGTGCCTTGTAGTGTTTTCAAAAGGTGTCCTCATTGACTGCTTTCACATCAGTAACTGAGGAGGTTTGCCCTCAAGAGCTTCGTAAAGTGGCAGCATGGTATTTGCTGCCGCTGAAATAAACTGGCGGTAGAAATTACTCATTCCCACAAATTTCTGAAGTTCTCTGAGTGTCTTGGAAGGCTTCATGCAAGAAAAGGCCTCAACTTTGTCAGGTAGAGGTAAAGTGCCATCTGGGGCAATGCGATAACCCAGAAAATTCAGTGAGCTTTGACAAAATCTGCACTTTGCTAAGTTGATGACGAGGTCATATTGCCTAAGTCGCTCGAACAACAGGCAGAGACGCTGAATGTGCGTGTCGGAATCTTTGCTAGCTACTAGTATATTGTCAATGTAGACAAACATGAACTCAAGGTCGTGACAAACCGTATCCATCAACCGCTGAAAGCTTGGGCGGCGTTTTTCAAACTGAAAGGCATCCTTAAAAACTCGTATAAACAAAATGGCATGATGATAGCAGATTTATGGATGTTCTCAGTATGGGCGCTGGTTAGGGTTGTTGTCACAGACTCTATCAGCACTCACACTGGAGACAGCAAGTAATTGTATCCTCTTTTAGACTGCTTAAAAGTAGATTAATAAAGAGGAGAATGTACACACACCTTGATGAGTGACATGATAACAGACTAAATTTATGAACACACACTATTCATTAAATACTTCACAGAAGCTGCGAACATCCGGTCATGAAACTGGCACAACATAAAAATAACTAAGTCCATAAATGGACATCATACATTGGGTACAGCTGCTTGCACTGACCACAAAAATAATACAACAACAACAAACAAGTCAAGTACAATTATAACACACAAACAAGTCAGGTACAATCCACACATTCACAAAACTCTAATGACGATTTCTTTATGTGGGCTGGCCCACACTCAGCAGCCACTGGGATTTGATGATAGCCTCTGGTGAGGTCAATTTTGGAGAATATATTTGTTCCCGCAAGATGAGCAAAAAAGTTCTGAATATAGGGCACCGGATATTTATCAGCTACAGTTGCATTATTGAGGTGTAATCTCCACACGGACACCAACGCCTGTCCAGGCTTGCTAGGAATGCCTGGAATCTTACACGTGCAACCTCAACGGGTGTCGGCGATCTTCATCCCCTCGAACTTTAATCCCCGAACTTCGTATCCATAATCAGTGTTTACTTATAATGCACACACTTTTCATTTTACCTTAGTTCCCACAGCTCTTAGCAAGGACGTTTCTCTGGCAGGACGTGACCGTCCAACGCCTTAGGAATCATGTGTAAAGGGGAGGCCCAAGAGCTCGACAACCTCCATACAATCCCCATTTTCTCCATCTTGTCAAACTCTACTTTGGCAATGACCAACTTCTCCGGAGACAAACCACAAGTGCAAGCATGCACTGGTGGGCCGCTTGTAGCGATAAAATGCTCCATGAAGTGTTTAGTGGGCGACTACAAAGTTTGGCATGGCGATTTCCGGAATGTTTGCAAGAAGTGAGATGTATTCATTATTGGAAGTAGAAATAGTACCCAACTGAGTAGCAGTAAAATCTGATCTTTGGAGTGGCACGGTGTGGTAAGTTGCAGCATCAACGAGACGCTTGCCATTGAGGTCGACCAGTAATGAATACGATCTCAAGAAATCAGCCCCTAACAATGGGCAAGTCACATCAGCTAAAAAGAAAATCCCACTTGTATTTATTAGACGCGAAGTGTAGCCCAATCACAGGGTTGACGGCACTGATGAGCAGCTTCTCCAAATGTCTGGTAGAAAAAAAACAACAACAGAAAGTTCCACCTGATAAAGTAGTGGATGCATTGACTCTGCGTTGTTTGTGTCCGCTGAATTGCATTTGACTCAAATCCTCTGTCACGGCATGTCCAGAGGGCGTCAAGGAGATGAGCTGCCATTTGTTGGTCAAGGGAGGCTATAACGTAATAGTATTTCGTATCGTCAGCAGTGATTCCTAGCAGAGTAAACTGTGCTTCACAAACTAGATTTCCAGCTGTGAAGTCCAAAAAGCAGGTAGCATGAGCGATACAGTGTGCTCTTCGCCTGCCAGGAAAACATTCCTGGCGTCGATGTTGAGGTCACTAATGTAGCAACATGGGTCACTTAGTGAAGTTCTTTATCTCTCTGCTACACTGAGTTAGACTGATGTTGCATTGTTTTTGTATTGAAATCTTTTAGGTAAGTCAGTTAGCAAGCAGCAAAAATATATAGCTAAGTATATTGGTCTGGCATTTGCCACGTCTGTTGACTGATTCCCTATCCGTGAGAAACAGTAGTAATTTTGCTCGCTGTCAGCTGCAAACTAAAGTAACCAGCCAACTACATAATGCAATACATTACCACCACTTACCTTGGAGATAAAAATGGCCATGGTTGATAGTTACATGTAAGGCTGTGAGGTATACCGGTATTAATAATTACCAAGGTATCAAGTCTCTGGGCCAGCGTATTTTTCAAGCCTACCAAAGTTTGTGATATAGTTGAACTACTAATACCTTTACCACGGTTTGTACTTACCTGTAGCGGTTTTGTACTTGTAGGCCTTTTCTACTCGGTAGGTTACCTGCTCTATAGCCCTGGAAGTATTTCTATTATCTAGCTAAGCAGCTGAAGTACTTGTGCTTTCCTGCCACAAGTACCCCATCGAGCGATTATTTAGCCGGAGTGGCAAAATTGTAACTCCATTCAGAGCTTCATTGAAGCCCGATACTGTTCAAGAACTAGTTTTTCTATTGGTAAAACTTCTATATTTAGTAATACAGAGGTACTTCTAAAATACCTTATCAAGGTATTATTTAAGCAATACCTCACAGCCTTAGTTTCATGGGATGTGAAAGTACAGGTGGACTATTAAACATAGACAATTAACAGGTTGCCATTGGACATTAAAAACAAACCACTGTAATTGTCCTTACAAAGTCGTACGTTAAAACAAAATCATGAGGTCGAATTTGCACATCATTATCAAAACGGGTTTAACCCATACAATGACTGTTTGAAGGGCATCTTAATTTCAGCATACTGTCAGTTAAATTTATAAATATTGCTAAACATAAAATGCAAACAAACCAACAGTAATTAATAATGAAAAGTGAAGCTATAAATTTATAAAAAGGATAAAAACATTATATATATGGGTGACAGCAGATGACATTGTCAAAATAATAGTGCAGTTATGTAAGCTAAATTAACTCAGTCTTGTATCCATTGACTTTTCTATTTAATAACCTGATTAAAAATTCGTATTCCAAAGAGTATCTTACAGTTCTAAGATTGAGGCAGCTGTTCAATGCCTCAACTATAGCTAAAGCACCTTTTTCAGAAATACTCCTAACCCTACTTTTACAAGAAAAAAATTCAATAAGATTAGGATATTTTTCTTGTTCATCAGTGATACGTAATATTTGTGAAAGTGTTAAACCACGTATGTGCGAGTTATGTTCAATCAACAGGCGCAGTTCTTCAAACACACGTACAGGCAAGTGACGATGATGAACTGAAAGAAACTCTGTAATTGTCAATACCTCATAATCATTAGAGATACTATGGCCATGTTGTTTCCTTTTGAAATAACCACGAGGATCTTTTAAATAGGAATGTTCAGGATCCATCCATAGATTTTCCACTCTATATCCACCATTTCCTTTAAAATTAAGTTCACGTAAAGTATCAGAGCCTTGTAATCCATATGCAAATGCCATTGCTATGCCATCAGAAAAATACTGGACGTGAAAAGACAGTTTTCGTAAATTACGTAATTGTTTGAAACAAAAGGCAAGTGCAATTGCACCATCATTGTCTACAGAGACATTGTTTAAATGAAGTTCACATAAACATGTCAATTTAGTCAGAGTTTCAGCAAGGGATTCAGCACTGTTTACAGACATTGAACTCGAACTCAGGTCTAATAAATTCAGTTGAGAACAAAATCGCAATGATAATGCTAGTGATTCTATTCCCTCATTCTCAATAATATTGAAGCCCAAATTCAATGCTAACAAGCTTGAAGACACTTTAAGTGCTTCTGCCAGTGATTTTACACCAGCATCACTTATTTTATTGTTATTCAAATGAAGCTTCTGTAAATTTTTACTTCCTTTGAAGCATTGTGCAAGAGCACATGCTCCATTGTCTGATATTTCATTAAACCCTAGATCAAGAAGTTGTAGGTTACCACAAAACTTTGCAAGATATGCTACATCATCATCAGAGAAGTTATTTTTAGCGGCAAAAATAACTCGAAGATTTTCACAACACTTAATCAATTCAACTAAGTGAGAACAATGGAAAGTAGTATTGCTGATATCAATAGTATGAAGATTGCCGCAATTTTGCAAAGAGGCCAAGACACTTTCTGAAAGACTTCCCTGGTGTAAAGTATTCCGAAGGTTAAGACTACAAAGATTAGGATATGCAACTAGTGAAGATAAGAAATCTAAACATTTATCAATATTATTGCTTTCCAAATCTAAAGTACTTAGATATTTACACCTTTTTAAGGTGTTGGAAAGTTCAAATATGCCAGTAGTAGGTATTTTGTTACCACTTAAAATAAGAGTTTGTAAGTTATCACAGCTTCCTAAAAACAAGAAAGGATTTTTTGTTTTACTCATATCATTGTTACCTAGATTTAATGTTTTTATTTCACAGTCTTTGAAGCATTCATACAAGACATCAAATAAGTCAATGTGACAACCTTGTAAAGATAAATCCTCAGAGCTTTACATTCTTTAAAATATCCTGTGAGCGACTTTAAGCCTACACTCCCAATGCTGTTATAACTTAAATCCAAACACTGCAAGTTATTGCAAGCTTTTAAACAGGTAACAAAAAATTTAATGTCTTCTTGAAACTTCATCGAGTTATGACTGAGGTTAAGAGTTGTTAAATTACTTGAATGTCTAATTAATAAGGTTAAAACTGACAAACCTGAAGTTTCAATGTTATTGAAACTTAAATCCAAGTGGGTCAAGTCCTTGCAATGACGTAAACAGTCAGAAAACACTACTACACTTTTGTTATTCATTCCATTGTTACTTAAACTAATACTTTGTAAAAATTTACAATGCATTAAAGAATTAGTAATAGCTTCGACACTCTTCGAACTTCTGATGTGGTTCCCACTTAAATCAATGGTAACCAACTGGTTCAGCATTTTTAAGCATTTCGAAAAACTTTCCACTTCATCTCCAAAATTATTCCACCCCAGTTTTAAACATTGCAAGTGGTCACAATTGTTAAGACTATCTGATAAAGCTGATAATCCTTCATTTCCTATAAGATTTTTACTAATGTCCAATTTTTGCAAATTAACACAATGTTTCAGACTTTTAGCAAGGGCATATGAACCAGTATTAGATATTAAGTTACCTCCTAGCTCGAGAACTTGCAATAAAATATTACTACAAATGACTGGATCAAGAGCCTCTACTCCCACATCAGTAATGTAGTTATCATTAAGTTGAAATTTTTTAATACTTTTACAACTTCTCAGAGATTCAGATAATGATTTAGCCCCAGCTTCTTCTAAACAATTTTGGTTTAAATTTAAAACTTCTAATTGGCTGCAAGATTGTAGTGCACAAGATAAATTTTTAGCACCCACAGAATTTATTTTGTTCTTGCTCAGATCAATAGTTTGAAGAATATTGTACTCTCTAATATAAGATGCAAGTAATTCAGCACCATTTTCGTCAATATTGCAGTCCACCAGTGTAACTGACAATAAGTATGAACATTTTTTAATTATAGAAATTATAGACTCCAGACCACTAAAAGTATTTCCACATGATTTTAACTGAAGTGTCTCCAGAGAGCTATTGTCAGTGAAGTATGACTTAAAACTGGCAATTCCTGCATCACCCACACGACCAAATATGTTCAGTTCATTCATGGAGTCACTCTTTTGAGTTAAATGTGTTGGAAAAGAAATCATGTTTCCAAACAATGAAAGTGATATTTCTTTTGTGTCTATAACTTGAAGCAAAGCTGATGCTCCTTCATCACCTATCTGATTTAAACTCAAATCAAGTTCTTTGACTATAGAGTAAGGCAAGTACCTTGCAATAGCCAAGGCACCAATGTTTCCAATTTTGTTTGCTATCAGTTTCAAAACTTGTAGATTGTTCTGTACTTTCAAAATTTGAGCAAAAAGAGCAATTTTTTGATCGTCAATATTGCAATTAGTTAAATTTAATTCTATACAGGCTGAGTAACTGACAAAATCAAGTGACAATGCCTTTAACTCAGGGATGCTAAAGTCATGGCCAGTGTAAGAAGCATTTACTTCAGACATAACGGAATAAAAAAAGAATGAGACTTTATGTTTTATAAGGGAATAAAGTGATTTTCTGTTAGAAGCTGAAAAGCAGACATTCATTAAGCTTGAACATTTTGAAAAAAAGATTTGACTTAATTCCTGTAGTTCATCGCCTGAAAGAAGCACATGTTTGTCATTTCCTGATTCACAGCAGAACTTAAGGACTCTTAAGTTATCATGTTTGAGGGTAGAACTAATTACTTCCATATCTTTAATATCTTGCTTCGTGTCTGCTAAGCTTAAAACTTCTAACGAAGGCAAAACTTGAATCAACCTGACTATATCTTGAAGATGTCCTGTTGAACAGCCTCTAAATTGTACAGTTGTGATCGATGAAATAGGACCCTTTAATTCCTTAATCAGTGCATCAATATACTCTTGATTTGGAGAGCAATTAAATGAAATTCCTTTTACTTTAGTATTTTGACTATAAGCAATAACAAATCCAAGAGCTGTGAAATCACTAGATGTCAAAAAGACATCATCAAATTGAAAGAACTCATTAGCTACATATTCACACACATGACTCTGCTGGGTTTCAAATGCACATTGAACTTGAAAAAGTTGCTTAAAGTTTGAACAATTCAGAAGTTGTTTAAAAAGAAAACAATCATCATCAAACTCTACAAGACCACAATAAAATTTGAAAACAACTTGCATATGATTCATTTTTCCACATGACTCTATTATTCCTATTTGCCGAGTTCGTTCTTGAATAAAAATGTGATAAGCTGCTAAAAACTCTTGAAAAGTCAAGTGGCAAAAGGTGTATATATTTTGAAAACCACATTTTGTTGCCTTGAAATCTTCAGTTATCAATCCTAAAGTGTTTTCAAGCTTCATGTTTTTGGACAATTTATCAACCTCACTTTGCTCTAATATTTGCATAGAGGAACGCGTCTTTTCAAAGGCTAATTGGCAAATCTTGTGAAAAATTTCTCTTTCTGGACTTTGCAGTAAATCAATAGATTCTAAATACTGACATTCATTGATGCTTTTACTACGATATAAAGTACGTAATATAGCATGCTTTGTAAACTCTTCATATATTTTTGTCTCTGTATTGGGAAGACCACCATCAGCTTGATACAAAAAACATATCATGGCAGATTGAATAGGTAAGTAGCACATATGATGAACGTTTGGATGCTCGATTAGATAATGGAGAAGATCAGTATTACTTGAGGAATCAGAAAATTTATAGGATTCAATATATTTTTTAATTTCATTTTTAAAAAATCCTAATACTTCAACTTCTTTGCTGGCTTTTTTTCTAAATAAAGCAACTGCTGCTGGACGGGAAGACACAATCACAACAGCATTTGGCAAAATCTTTTTTGTTATCAGGTAATAAATAAAACATTTTTCATCAACAGGCTGGTATTCATCCAAGCCATCCAAAATAAAAGCAAAACCTAAGCCTTTGTGTTTCATGGCAAAATCACATATTTTATCTACCACTGACTCAACTTTGAAATATTGCTTGATTATTTCTTTTAAATGTATATCAGGGTTGCTTCGAAAGCCCCGTAGATGTACTAGAAATAAGAGCCTGACTGACTTCCAATTCAGGACATTCTTTGCCCACTCTTGGCTCAGTTTGTGAACGAAAGTTGTTTTCCCACTACCTGGACGACCCACTATCAATATTCTACTGCCCTGCGGTACAGACAAAAAAGCGGACTCATAGTCAGTGCTGCTTTTATCCTGTAAAACATCATCAAGATCACCTTGAATAGATTGTCGGAAAAAATTACATTCAGAATTAATTTCCCTACCACCTATAATGGCCAAGTTAATGTAAGTATTTTGCTGCACTTCAGGCCATGTATCTGGTATTACTTCTGGTTCAGACTGGTATCTATCAGAAAGATGCTTTTTATGCTCATCAACTGGGGTCTCGATAGATATAGTTACTGAATTGGAGGAAATTTGACCATTTAATTTGCAAGTATAAGTTGCTTCTGCAGTGATATCACTTATAGTAGTACAAATAATATAATTGTGTTGTTTAGAAAGCTCAATCCCATCTTTGAACCATTCAATCCTATTGGTATCACCATAAACATCATTTGCTGTAACTTCCAGCAAAATGGCCACATCACTATTATTAAGAGCAATTTTGCCTCTGCATCCAATAACAATTACTTCTTTCCCTTTCTGATCACTCTTCATTTTGTAGTCATCATCATAGTGTAAATCCACATCACTGTAAACTCGAACAAAATTTCGCACTTTAAGTTCTAATTCCGAAGCCAATCTGCCTAATCCAACTGACTTACAACCAAGTGCATCTTTTAACTCTTTCAAAGTTGCTTTTCTTGACATCAACCATCTTTCCAAAAGACAATAAAGGCATGCATCAAAATCACTGTTATACTTAAGCTTAATCATTTGAAGTACTGTAAAATTCTTCCAATGTTTTCCCATTTATGTGAATGGTCACTAAGGCATTTGAATAAAAAAGTTAGATGTTGCTCATTTAACAATATAGTATAATTGGAATTTTTTTGTGAAATTTTCCCCGATTTCTTTTTAAAATATGCCAATAATTCATCTAATCCTTCCTGTTGTATTAAAGGATGATTTAGGAACCTCAGAATATGCTCATAAGCTCCTCGCATTTGGGAAAATACTCCTTTAAAAATTTGATAAATTAGGTATTTGCACTGAAGTTTGTAGGGCACTTTCTGGTACATAATTTGCATGTTTTGTAAAACTTTCACATTGATCACTGATGTTTCTTCTGCAGCCTCTGCTACATTTGTCAAACATACTTTTTTATCTCTTGTTAACATATTTCTTTCAAAAAATTTAAAGAAATCGATTAACTTCGAAGAATTACTTAAAAACCTGCCTGGTATATCTAAAATTAAATAAATAAATAAATAAATAAATAAAAAGTTTAATATTCATTGCAAAGTAATACAAAAAATGACAATTCATTGCGAATACCCTCCAAATTTCTATGATTAAGTGTACTAAAAGTTTTGGTGAGACCAAAAGGGACATGGAAAACACATCTAAATTAATTAAGTTTGTGACAAGTATATACAAGTATGTAAGCAATTACAATGTATACACAACATAATGGATGGTTCTAACTATACATAACTAGCATAGCACACATTAAACATTATAGCATTAAGAGTGCTGGTACATTGCCCCCTTAGCCACTCATGCAACACACACAAAATCAAATAGGCTGATGGAAGATTAACTCATGTTCTGGTATTTACGCATTTTTCCATTTTATAATCTTCGTTATCTTCACTGTCGCAGTCTCCACGCTCCAACAACATGAATTTCCTACCCCACCCCTCCAACCATTTTCAGCAAGGATTGAAGACTAGAACTTTCATTCACACTGTGGTAGGATGTCAGGGAGACAACTAGGGAGTAGCTGCCACCAGAGTGTCAAGAGCTCGCACACAACCCTATTACAGGCCCTTAGCTAGCCAGCTGCTGCTATTTAAGGCAGAACAGAAGGTTCACCAGAATTAAGTGTAATTGTAAGACTCATGAACTGACTACTGGAAGGTGCACGTGTCCAGCAGGCTAATATATAGTAAACCCACTGAGCAGGCGCAGGAAGTAATGAGGTAATGGTGATGCGGGTTAATTGGAGTGCATGAAATTCGCTAGATAGAAATAATTCAGCGAGCGAGTGAAGCTGACTCTCAGTCGTGTTCAATTGAGATTTCAGATATATATATATATATATATAGGTATGTATGCGTACGTCAAAAAATTTCGCCCGCGCTTCTAATTACGTAAGTTAGGTAAAGCGTTCACAGTTCCAGTATTTTTCAATTAACAAGTACGGAGAATCCTGCTGCACTGCCTTACGCAACTTTGTTTCAACCAAAAAGTTTATAGCTACTCTCTTCTTGAAACAATTGTTAAGTCTTCGTCAAGCTGCGCTTCTTTGCCACTGCTTTCGAAGTTTATTCAGGTAATTCTGTTATTGCTAACTCTTCATGCCTAATCATTGCTATTATTTAGCGATTTCCTTCACAAATCATCTTTACCTATACTCATATATTTACTCGCTCGCCATGCATTTGCGCTATTCGAGCGCACCACTAATATATAATAATGCATGCCAATAAAGGATAGTGATAGATGTTCAGGGTTCAAGTGGGAGTGGCTAAAGGTGTGGTCCGTCACACTCACTCATTTGTTCTACCCTTTACTAATTTAACCTAAATATTATTCATGAGTTTGGCTACCCAATGCTATGTATCATCTAGCATTCGTTTATATTCTGTAGTTGTTGTGCAAGTTATGATGCCTTTTTTGAGCCAATAGTATTGACTGAGAATTAGGGTAGAGCCTCCCATGGCTACACTCAAGGTGGTTCTACCATGACAGCCAAATATCCATCTCACTGATTCTGAAATAGTTTGCGCTGCTGCTCGGATTCCACCTTAAGGTTGAGAATCTGGTATCTGGTCCTTTGAGGTGAGTTGACTTGGAGCAGCTTTGCTCTGCGGACCCCTTTCCAAGACCAACAAAGTGAGCAGGAAGTTACGCCCCCAACTCTCACATCCGTGTTCTCCACGAGGCAGGCTAGAGCAAAATTGGTAGCATTGCTGGGCTAAAAATGTGATGATTCCGTCTAGTGCTATCTATTACTAAATTCATGATCCTTCAGTATTTTAGTGCACTTGAGAAAACTAACGAACTGTCTAACCAAAGGCATCTATCAAACTTTTCCATTGCTGCCATGTTGTTTTCTTGCGCCAATTGAAGCTTAAAATGAAATGACGTTAAACTGTCAATTAAAAACAACTTATTTAGTTGTGGTGCGTGTGGGACACTCACTCAGCCGGATGGAGGTGAGAGGGATCTACGTCCTCAAGAGCAAACTTGAAAAGAGCCAGGCACATGCCTTTGGACTAATTAAACAGTTTTGTGCGTTTGTATGTTTTGAGTGTTAATTAGTGTGCCCTTAAATGGTTTTATAAGTCATGGTGTCAGTTTTGTTTGTTTGCCAATCAGATTTGAGAGTGTGGGTGAGACATAGGGTTTTATATACTATGGCTTATCTCACCCACCTCAGACTTTTGTACAGTGAGGCTTTTGAATTAAAGACATCGATTCCAGTAAAGTCTGGTGAATCTTGGTTGGGGCTTGATTTGGGTGCCTGCGCAACTGGGGAACAACCAGCTTGCGGTGGAACATCCTTCAACAGCCTGTGCATTATCTCTGGTGGCAGCGGGGACGCTACTTGTAGCTCCTTGGTATTCTGAGGACAGAGATCATGGAGCCAAGAATCCCGACAACCCCACAGTGTGCAATAAATAGAACTTCATGACATAAACAGTCTTATTTAAGGGTGCCCTGTCACCGGGACCTGTGGTCGTTTAATCATTTAGTATAATACCGCAGAACCGCCCATAACCCAACCCCCGCATGCAATCTATTCACGCGAGGCCAGCTCTGAATTTCTACGCGGATCAATTAACTTTGGCGCAAAAAAAATCTACCGGTTACCGCGAAGCAGGAGGACAAACGGGTCCCGAGCTATACCTGTATAACTGTAGTGTACTAGTCTGAAACAGTCACCTCAAATAACATCCTTCTATTATACTTTCAGGGTACGGAATGAGGTTGTACTTGTGAAGCCATTGGAGCAGCTTAAAACTCTGTCTCAACGGTGACTAACTCCATTCTGACTGGTACCAGCTCCTACTATTCCACCAACCTTGTATTCAGTTGGCTGCGTATAGACTCCGTCATCATCACTTCAGTTCTTTCTGTCGAGATTGCTACTGCTATATTCTTCAGCCCTATCACCTACAAGTCTGAAATTTGTGATGAACTACCCCGCTCTCACTAATGAGCAACCAACTCCAAGCAACATTGGGAATACGCTGTCACTTCTGCTCCGGGGACTAACCTTTTCCAAAGTTACAACGGCCATCTCACGGCTCATTATTGTATTTCTTATACAAATGGGCTCTTTTTAGAGTTACCACAAGTCAATTGATTATGCTCTTACCAATAAATTGCGCGTTCGCAGCTCAACGTTATGGGGGCGGGGTAAAATAGCGAATCAGTAGTCAACTTGAAAATATAAATCGATATTTCGTGGAATTGTATCATTGAATTGAATCCAAATTTTGCGCACAAGCAGCATACCCCCCTTAGAATAAAGTATAGAGAGATTATTCTAGAATAACGCAGGAGTAAAACGGCACGAAAATTTTACTATTTACAAAAAAAGAATATAGATATTAGAAATATGGCTCTGTAATGTTGTGAAGAAGCCCGCTAGCTACCTCTGGAAAAAAAATGAGCACTCTAGTTCCTTCAGCCGCTTTGAAATAACACCAAATAGTAACAGGTGTGCAGAACTGTATCGCGGTCCCAGACGGGTCTTCATTCTTCAAATTTGGCTTGCTGGAGTCCTCTATTGGTGCTCATTCCATCTGTAACAACAAAGTAAGCCTACAGTACACAGAAAAAGAAATAAAAAGACATAGCAAAAACAGTCAATTTGCGGTTACACGCCTCGGTTTCCGGTGGCAGGGCATCCTTAACAAGTATATACTGTTGGAGTTTACTGGAAGTTTGTTTAGCCACTCAAGTTTAAGTATCAGGTTAGACATCAAATTTTATTTGTAGACAAAAACTAATTTTCTACTAATGCAGATAGTTCCTATCTCTTGTGTATAGGTGACGTTGTAATTGAAACTATTGGCTTAAGGATGAATCTAAACAAACAAACAAACAAACAAACAAACAAATATAAAAAAAGAAAAAGAAAAGGAAACTAGTAATAAAACATTTAAAAAGTAAAAAATAGAGATTTAGAGCTAGAAACGAGAGAAGTCGTCGTAGTTTCCTCTCTTTTGTAGAATAATATTGTTCATGTACATTAAAGTGTATTTAAAATATAGAGCTGCATCTCTGTACAAAGTTTAAAGCCATTCTGATACTTTATAATATATTGAGATATCATGCCTAATAGGTTCAGGAATAGAAGCACTGCTACCGGAAACCTCGCAAATGAAGTTACTACTGTTGAACACATAAAATTCTTTAATTTTCAGCTCATAACAAAAATGGCTTTGTTCTAATTTTTTAATGTTTTTTTTTTTGCGTGAATGATGACAAAGAGACCATTATAACCCTGATACACATGCGCGCAGAGTATTTACAGAGGCACAAATTGGGGGCTGTGACTTTACAATTGATGGGTCCAAAAGCAGAAGTAGCAGCATACAATGGTGCTAGAAAGCTGGTTGCTTCTAGTGGGAGTGGCAGTAGTTCAGAACCAGATACAAGACCTGTAGGCTAACAGGACTAAAAGACACTACCAGTAGTAATTTAAACAGAAAGAACTGCGAGTGATAACGATAGGCTGTAGAGACAGGGTTACTTATGCACTCCAGTAGAGTACACCTTCATTTTCATTCTCTTACCCTTTAGTTATTTTAGAAAGATATATTTTTGAAGAGACTGTTTCAGAGTTGCGCTAAAGCCATTGGTAGTGGGACGTGGTAAACTAGTAGATATTTTTGGGAAAAGTGAATTAAGGTGTGTACAAATTGAGAGCTCACCTCACACCAACAGATATTGACGTACATGCGGTTCTGCAGTATTATATTGAATAGTTTAATGGCCACAGGTTCTAGTGGCAGGCCACCCCTAAGATCTAGAAAACAAGTAGAGTCAGGAAAATCTTTTGTGATTAGTGAGGCTTTTGAAAGAATTCAAATAAAAAAGAGTCTAACAGAAGATGAGAAAGTGTGACAAAGCTAGTGGAGACATTTACCTGCAATAAAGTATTATAGTCAACGAAGGGCTGACTATATCTCATTCCTCTATCAATGCCACAAAGGTGTCTATTGTTCTCCTTTCATGACAAAGTCAATCATGATTAAATCCCAACGAAACCAGGTTCTTCTTGACCTGGTCAGACTGATAACCTGATGTTCCCACTGCTCTTGTTGGCAGTGCCTTCTGGGTAAACTATGAATTGAAATGTTTAACATACATCATGCAAACAGAGGATGTTGAGAAATTTGCTCCAGAACTAAAGGTGCCCCTAACACAAAATAACAGATCTATTAACTTTATGTTGACAAGGAGCATAGTCTTCATTCTACCCTTCATTCTTTCGTCAAATCTCAATCCCTATTTTCTGTGTATTAATAAAATTTGGCTGGAGTAGAAATATTTCTACTGACTTACAGATTGAGATTTATGTAAGGATATTTATTTATTTATGATTTTTTTTAATCATCCCTACTTACCGTACTCAGACGCTAAAAAGCTTTCTCGAAGCTTTCAGGGCACTTTGTTCAAAGGAAGGCTTCAGTGGAGTCTAAATACTTGGACAGGAGGCTACCCCACCTTCAGTTAGTTAGGTAAACCTTAATGGCGGTTCATTTAGGTTTATTTCTGGGCACTCTACACTTTATTGCATCGTAGAGGTAGTGAATTCTCTCCTGAACTTTCCAAACAGTAGTTCTGGAACTGTCAGAGTAGACAAACCTAAATAACATTTGCTTTATGGGACAGTTTAGTGGTGTTTTTAGAGCCGTTTCATCACTACCCAATTCACAATACCACTTTATTTCAACTCTGTGGAGTGAACTGTGTTCACAAGGCAACTTGTGTTTCATTTTCTTCTGTTATAGGCATTATTAGCTGGAACAACTTGTGTTAATTTAACCACAATTATCTTGAAAGTAGAACCATCAATCTGCTAAAATCGTAGCTTGTTCTCACTATTTCTTTTTTTACAGTGACGATCTTATATCATCTGAAAGTTCTTTTCTACTCTTTAAAGTGACTTTGTCAAATAAAATTATCTTTTTTTGTGGTTAACTTATTCATGTGTTTTCCTTCAAATTTTCATCAAAAAACGACTATTTTTGACCCCCCCCCCCCCCAAAAAAAAATAATATAGAACCCCCCCCTCAAACCACTTCCTAAACAAATTATCAAGGACTGTATGTGTGTGACGTTTAATCTTAAAGTAGGAGTGGTTTAGTTGCACAGGGGTAGGTAAGGGTTTTTTTTATGTTAACGTCTTTGAATTTCAGTGGGTATGGTCTTCTTCCCATATTTTTAGCTCATTTTGAAGAGCTTCAGATGGGCAATAGCTTAAGCCGTAAAGTGAAAAAATATACACCCATAGTATAGTTATGGCAAAAAATGTAAAACCATAATTGTATTGTGACGGCCCCCTTAATAGTTCATAAAAAAATATGTAGTCCCATTATTTCTTTATTGATGAAGTGGGAAAGAATGTTTACAGCTCATTCAAGGCTGATTAAACATTGTATATAATTGCGGAACTTGTGCAGCAAGCTGCAACATTGTCTTTTCTATTCTCTTGATACAGCCACATCAAATCTTAAACACTGTAGCAGCAGTCATTAGATGTGATGTTAACAGCAAGAAGGAAAGGAGATCATTTACTAGTGGTGTGCCTGAGCACAAATGGCGAGCGAGCCTAAAACTTAAATGATTGATTTTAACTTCGAACACTCACGCTACTAAATATAGTGGAGTTTTAAATTACGTACGTACGGTAAAGACATTCAATGCCATAGTAACCATTCTCGGAACTGTTAAAAGAAGCAACAAAATCAAGTCACGTTATTTAAACTTTTTCTTTGTGATATTCTTAGTAGTAGCTGTAATGCACAATAATTTCACACAACTGAAAATACCTAGGCAAGATTAACCTAGTGGACAATGAATTTTCAAGTAAATACTGTTGGGTAGGGCTTGTAACTATGACAAATAGTATATGAACTTACCACCGCTACTAACTCGAGTAAAAATGGAGCTTCCATAAGTTTTTGAGTTTTAACTGCACCCGCATAAGAATTCAAAGCGGTAAACAATTCAATTTCTAGGGTGATACGGGTACTGATCGATAAACCAGAGGATTCTGTTTAGTGAAGTTTGGGATGGGGTTGAAAACAGAGCGAACATAAAAATACGTGAGTGTCAAAGTACAAAATGACATATGTACGTCCACATATAAATATAAACAAACAAACATCCCCGATTTTCAATTGTGTTACCCCTGAGAGTGTCTCGGTCACTATGCTCGCTCGCCAATTAGCAAACTCAGGAAACTTCTGGATAGGATCACATAATGATATGCTGCACATTAGCAGCAGTGTCTCCTCATTTAGCCAAGTATTTTAGTAGTTGGCCTTACAAATTGTTAGGATGCTTTATTATATTATGCAAAGAAAGATGTACAGGCATTAAAAAGTTTATCTCTTACTTAAGTACATGTCAGTATTTTCAAAAGTCATAACATTAGAGGTGTTTGTGTGGAAAAGTCAGCAGACAGTACAGGCCTTTTGACCTGTGAATCCAAATACGCTGTCCGCAAAACTTATAAATTATTAGTAATTAACCCTCAGCGCGCATGCGCCCGGAGGGTTACAGTAGTCATCCTGTCTGTGTGTCATTCATTCATTCTTCAACAAAGGATCTCGAAGACGACGGCCTTCTAGGCTCTGAAACGATGTAGAGATAGAGAAATTTACAAAGTAAGTCCCTTTAATATGCTAGAATTTTTTGTTTCGACTTAGTTTTCAAGAAAAAGCTAGTCGATTGTAGCCGTTCGTCGTACGATTGTTGTGCTAGTGCAGTGCGCTACCAGTAATGCCCCTTTACCGCACGTTATAATCACGTGAGCTGAAAATTGCAGCTAAGAGAATGGCTGGTTGGCTTGTAGTACTACTGCAGTTGCAATTGTCGCGCTTCATGCGTGTAAGGGGGCTCTAGAGTCGAGTTATATACCGCGGAGCTGATCTATTTTAACCTAGAGGCGTTCCCTTCGCTCTGTTATTTGCTTCTTTCTTTGTATCGCCGTAAGTAGTAACTGTCTGTGTCTAAATGCTAAAGGTTTGAAATAATTTTTAACAGACGTTCGCTTCTACTGCTGATCTCTGGTGGACATACGCTGAGGGTTCGCACCTCCTGGTGCTTCATTATAATCATTAGGTATTACAATGAGTAGTTCATTTCTGAACAATTATGATCGAGGTCATTTTAGAACCAAACTTGAGAGGGTTCAAATCAACCTCTTTCGAAATTTCAGGGGGCTTTTAATTTCCCTGAAATATTTGTGGCAAATGTTACCATGAAGCATAATAATATTCAGGAGGGGGGAGGGAGCAAAACCATTCTCGGGTGGGGCAAAATGCCGGCTAAAAAATCTCTTCTGTGAAATGTGGTACATAGTAGGGTGAACCTATTCTCATGTATTTGACTCCACATAAGCATGTGTTGCAATATTTTATTAGCTACCAAAATTACAAGGCATAATGCTCAGTAAAATGTCCAAAATGAGAAAAAATGTATGTAATGTTGCATTTTTGTCTCACTTTTTTGACCTTAAATCTAAACACGTCTTCTTTTTTTTCCCACATAAGTGGCTGAAAAAACAGGAATGATAAGTGCAGTTAAAAATTACATGCAATGTACTAATACTATTTGAAGCCATCTATGTTCTATATGCTAACTGCACTTACATCAACTCACCTCTTTCAACATTATTATTATGTAAAGTGGAAAGTTTCTTATTTTAGTTCAGAAATGTGGTTGATTTTGATGCCAGTGTGTAAAGTAAAACGATATCATTAACTGTGCATTAATCAAGATATCGCTACCTTAATTAGATTCATCCAATGCACACTACTCACCATAAGCTCTTCATTCATGGAATGGAATCAGATAAAGTTGGATGATGTTTCCTACCAATCTTAAATGATCTTAATTTTTTTAGGTATATTGACAACTTCTTACCTCATTGCCAATCCCATCATCTACATGTCCAGTTAAACATGAAGCTTTGTCAGTTAAGGTGCCATAACGCTATTTAAGCACGAAAAACCAGTGGAATAGGTCATGGTTGCTAGGGTGTGTTAAACTTACACCTACTTTTGCCTGAGCGATTCATTGTTGCAGGCCAGAAAATACTACTAGGAGAAAGTACCTACTAAAAAAAAAATATATATATATATATCATTTACTTATTCTTGTGTCTGTGCCACAACAATGAGTTTTTGTTGAATTCGAATTTACTTTTCTATTGTGGACAATTTCTGTAAAAGTTTATATCTTTATAAAAAATATCATCACATCCTAGTAGCATTTTTAATGGGTTATACTAGACCTAGCTTGCTGAATTATGTAGCTATGGAAGATTTTCTATATAAAAATAAGCAGTGTACTGACGAAAAAGCTTAGCTGTTTTTTTTTTTAATGTTTTAGTAAAGAACTTTGACCTTTTAGACAAATTGGTAATATACAGTAAAAAAAAACTACTGTTTAAGGATTACAGTACAGAATCCAGAACTTTTTTTGGGCCTACTATACTTTCCCTTCTTAAGTAATACTGTTATATAGAGTTGCTCCAATTGTCAACGAAGAACAGAGAAAAGCTAGTGAAGCCTCATAACCAAAAAGAAGCTACAGTGCAAGAGGCTTAAAAAGTAGAATTTTGTTGTTGTCCTTTTCTTAACTTTTGTTATTATCTTTCAAAGTACAGGTTCTACTGGTTCCAAACTTGGTACAGACTTAAAGACAGTACTACTCACCAACTATATGGTTTTAAATTTTTTTCCGATGAACTTTAACTTTATTTCCAATGAACAGGTAAGAAGTACAGTAGTTAAAAAATGAGGGCTCATTCTGAAAACAAAAAAAAACAAAAAAAAAGAGGGGGGGGGAATGGGTTCATACATGAGCTGTTCTGTGTATGAGTTGAGTGTGTAGGTGGTGTGCGAGCAACCTTTACCTTCTCACCGGCAGATACAATTCTGTAATTATTTTTATTTTTTATATGAACAATGTTTAAAAATAAATGTAAAATCAGGAGTTCAAAAAAGTACCCAGCAACCATATATACCGTGAAAATACATGTAGTGTTCAACATTTTTGGTCAAATTTGGTTACCTAGCAACAAACCACGAAGTGGTTATTGTGACCACAATGTAACTATATCATAGCAATGTGATCTGTATGTGTTCCAGTGCAATATTAGCAATTGTTTGTGCACGATTAGATATTTATTTACTGTTATAATAGAGTTATCTCAGCGAGCAATGCTGTTGCTCACTGATGATATCAGGAGAGGCGTGACTGATAGCTGGGCAAAAGAACATCAAGAATAAAAGAATACTTCGCTAACAATTCCTGTCCTCTGCACACACTCACACCTCCCTTTATCAATTTTCTTACTCATACTCCTCATTTTTCATCCATTCATTACTTTGTTAACCTTTCTTGCTTTCAACATAATCAGTAATACCATCATCTCAATATTCTCACCTTGCAGCAGTAAAGACATCATCATTTGAATGAATAGAGAAGGCCAAAGTAATTCAGAGCAGCAAAGGTAGATCAGTCAAATCATTACTCATTGCTGGGAGTTTAAAAAAAGTTTACAGCTGTGACTAAATTAGCGCCATATTCCTGGGAAAGCGATTAGGCATAATAAAACTTAACACCATGTTCCCAGGAAAACTCTTTACTATTTCCTTGAATATACTGCGTAAATAGCTGTTTTTCTTACCTGGAATATCAAGGTCCATTTCCTCTTCGACATAGCTGCTGGTATGTTCGCTAACTACAGTGCTCTAGTAGCTCTCAAGTTGAAAACTAGTAGTTTCCTCAACCGGCAACGAAATGACAGCTTTAGCGAGCAAGTCCAACACTCTATCCTCGACAGTAGTACCTCTGCGGTAGCTGTATAGCTCCTGTACCCTTTCCCTCTCACGTTTGCAGTTGAAAACGTCGTCGCAGACAAGATCCACTGCCTCAGTTGCAGACAAATTTATCGCCATTTTTTGAACTAACGTCAAGTTTATTTTAGCCCGACTACCTTAGTTACTGTACGTAGTAGCTATTTCTATTCTAAAAATACATGTAATAGAATAACACATTAGCCATGCGCTATGGGGATAGTGCAAAACAACTCATACAAAAATCCAACTTTCTCCAATAAAGCTTGTTGACCCAAAGTTCTGACGAGCTTCTGCTAGCTACCATTGGACCTCCAGCAGTAAAAAAATAGGGCCCTAACATCGAGAAAACATCATCAGTACTATGCTGGGGTTAAACTAACAATTCTCCATGAAACAACTTGGAATTGGACAGCTTCAATTTTTAGCCCGAAAATTTCGCACTAGGAGCCCGTAAACAAGAAATCAAAAAGTTATACTGGATAAACATTTTGTTATATTTCTTGGAGTGAGGCTTGCAGTAAGCGGGAAAGATAACAACGGTAATGTGATTAAACTGAACGCCGTTCTCTTTTACCAAATGGCATAGTGTATCCTCCCCATTTTTAAAATAGTGTGATGGCCATTCTACGGAACGGAATCCAGAAGTTTATTTTGGCGCCTACTGTAACTACTTTCATAAGCCTTAGTAAATTACTTTCATTATTTCTATTGAACAGTTCCATTTTCTTACATTTTTAATTTTTTTTTCTTCCTGAATCTTTAATAAACTTCTGGACAATCACATTATAACACTAATTATTGTATGAATAACTAAATATTAGAATAATCTTTTATTATGAAATACAATATAGCCAACACTTTTCCATAAGTATCTACGCGTATATCCATCGTGAAGAAAAGTTCACATTAAAAATAACAACCTAGATTCACCCATATTACATAATATAAATATACATTTTTTTTTCCTTCTTTAGTTAGGCTAGTTCTTGAATTTCAACTACACTTTAGACTAATATTAATTTCAACAAAATCTTAACTATAACTACTATTGGCTCAGCTTGTTAGGTCTACTACATCAATTAAGCACATAAATGAAGGAGTCAGAGTGAAATTCTTAAACTGCAATTAACCAATTATCGTCCTTACTAAAATTAAATTCGCGAGATACGTGCGCGTACTCCGAAATTGTTTACAAGAAATTGTACCGTCACCAATCGAGGCTTAAACCTGAGCGTTTTCTTGTCTATAGGCAAACGCTCGAAGTAACGACTGCGATGTAATGTATTAACTAAAATATTAAGTTTTGTTAGTTCTAGTTTGAAGATATTAGTGTGCACTCATTGGGAACTACAAGCTTCAAGGTAAGTATAAACCATTGTTAGCATCAGTATTTAAAGTTTAGGCTAAAACTCATGTTTCATACTATATATATATTGTTTTAAATGGTTCAAGCCACTGCTTTGAAATAATTCAGTAACTATTGATTTTGCTGTGTTTTTATTTTTATTTTTTTTGTGTGAGCCATATACGGATAATTAAAATATAACCATTAACAAGAATTGTTAGACTACGTGTTTTGCAATTCTAGGTTTTTTTTTTTCTGATGATACTATGAAGCAGTCTATTGAACTCCATGTGAAAGCCACCCCATAATCACCACTGTACGGTACCATGATGTGTCTGTTTAACTGTTTTCTTGACATAGATGCACATTCTTCTCTTCATACCAGAGAAACTTTCTCCTAAGAAGTCATTTTGGGCACCTTCAAGTAGAGGGAGAAATGGAGAAAGAAGAAAGTCTGTATCCTGAGCATAATAACTTGGACTTTTGTGGTTGGTGTTGTGGAAAATTTCTATACAACAACCCCTCGTGTATGAACAAACGAAGCTAAAATAGCTTTCCTTTTCAATCTTTATTTCTTCCAGGTCATCAAATTCTTCATTGCTGCCCTCCTGAAGACTTCTGGCCATGGACCTCTACAACCTGAGAAGTCTTCTGCCTTATTCTATATCCATTTCTTTGAGATCATCAAATTCTATGAGAATCTTGGCATCTTAACATTTACTGAGCAACTTTATATTCAATTACTTGATATATATTTTTGTTCTATTAGTTATATGTATATATATAGTTATACTTGAATCCTGCAAAAATATCACGAGTCTGTCGGGGATTGTATTGGGACAAGTGGCCAATCCCCGATCAGAGAGTGATATTTCGCGTATTTCAAGTATAACATATTTATCATGTATGCATGCGGAAAACCTTTAATCTTAGCAACGACAATTTTTCCGGAGCTAAAACAAGTAAAGTCTAACGTTGTTATGGCTGAAGATATTTAATTACAGGATTTTTTTGATGACGAATAGTTCTTGAAAATGATGAGAAACAATCTTGAAATCTACAGAAACGCCCTATAGAACCAACCGGTTGCTAATCCAGTCTATAATAAGGACAACGAGGAAAATAAGCACGTAGAAGAAGCATCTTCTCTGTGTGTTTGGACTCGATTGAAGAGTTGGAAATGTTTGTGGAACACCCCCAACAATACTCTCCGTATCACTTACGTATTTTTGAAAAGTTTCTTCAAAAAGCGGTCAGTGAAATGTGCAAATCGGAAATCCCCATTTTATATGAGCTTGTGAACACAATTACTTCCCCCCATTGGATGGACAGTTTTGGTACAAAAAAAACAGAAGATGGGGAAAGGATAGAATCAATACAATAATGAACGGATGGCGTCTGCAAGTATGGATTTGTCTGGGACAGATATATCAAATAATGTATTATATAGAGTTAACAAAAAAACCAAAAAATATAAAATTGCCTAAAAAACGGGGACGCAATAACACTTGTGAATGCCCAAGGACGCCAGTAGTATGGGAAAATTGGGGTAGTTTCATTTGGATTAATCTCTATGGGAGTAATTCGAGTTCAGTACATGAGTAAATAATATATGTGAACCGCTCCGTGAAAATCGACCATTTGCACTAATTATGAACGCGTAAGCCGAAAAAAAGCCGAAACAATTTTTTTTTGGATTTAAAAAAAAAGTTAACAGGGGGAGGAACAAGGGTTTTCGACTTCTGGCAAAATTTCGAGTTAGGAGATAGCGTTTTATACACTAAACTTGTCTTTTGAAGCGGTCCGTGAACGAAATTATAAAAAAACGTCATAAAGAGTCACCCATAACAACTCCCGCGAAATAGCTCCACCTAATAGTGTCGACCAATAGGGCAGAGAGAGACGAGGATAGCTAATGCTACAACCTTATGGGTGCTGAAGCTTGCACTACAACATATCCAGTTGTGAACAAGACGGCCAAAAGGCTGGGGAGCTAGAAAGCTATAGAGACGTGGTTTGAGTAACAAAACGGCCATTTTTTCCCCGGCAAATTGGGCGTACCGTGACACGGAGAAATTTACGGACTTTAGGCGTTTGGTGTTGTCAAGTGTTTTTCCGTAAAACGAACGGTTAAATTGGTTTGTGAAAACGCGTTGTTTGTAGTGTTTTTGTTTGTATATTTGCGGGAAAGAAGCGTCGGAGAAGGAAAACGCTTAAGGGGGCTCATAGATACTTCCTGATAATTTTGGCTACTGAAGCTCAAAACTGAATTTTCATTTTTTTTTTGCAATGGTGATTGTTGGGGGAGCCGGTCACATCTATATATTTTGTAACTTTGATTTTCTTAAATACAAAAACAGTGCTAAAATTTCAACCTACAAATAATAATGTTTTTTGATGGTAAGGGTCATTAAGCCTTGCCTCCTGTATAATACCTGACAGGAGATCGCTTACGGCATTGTGGGAGCTCTGGAAACACTTGCGATTATGGCTGGTACTAATAGAAGCGGTACAATGGCGTTACGCAAGAATGCATAACCCGCGCTGTGAAGCCACCCTGTGCTTTCTACACGGAAACGCGTAATTCTGGCGATAATGGTTTAAACAGGCAAAAGAACAAGATAACAGGAGTGTAATAAGTGGTGTATTCTCGCTAGATATCTTCCTGTGTATCGTTTGTACTAGGAGACTGGTAACTGGACTATGTAAGTTGGCTGTTATTTCGGGGTAATCATACATAAAAAAACATTGTGACGCTATCTAGCTTGGACTAAATAATATCTTACCAGTAACATTGATTCACGCTTATGTCCAATATGGTATTCCATTTCCCTGTGTTTCATATTTAACTAAGAGTTCCTTCTTGAAATTCGCATAGGATTCTTCTGAGAGGTGGCAAACTGCAGATTCTAATATTGTATTAAAAAATGGTGTTAAAATTTAACTGCACTATTAAGGTGGGCATACACTAGAAACTTAGGTACTAAAACCTCGACATGAAGTAATACACAATCTAAGCAAAGAGTGAACACCTTACTCTATTGGACATTAAAATTCAAAATCAAGAATCGCTCAATGTGGCTACTGTAGTAGCCCTTTCATTCCTTATAATACAATAGCCAGAGCCCAAGGAAGTTAATCCGGTATAAAAAAACTAAAAAACAAAACACAAACAAAAAACCAACAACACCACAACAAACAAACAACAAAAAAAAAAACGTCTTGATTCAATGCTGCAAACACAATTAAAGTACATCCTTATTTATTCTAACCTCGATATCTTATCCTAGAATATTCTAACTTGCCATGCATGCACACTTAAGGTGGCCGGCCGTACGTACACGCAATTTTTGTGATGGTTGCAATGCAAAAGGATTACGGACGTATTATATACTTCAGGGGCATCTCCCACTACAACACAAGGACAAAGTACCTGCCAATTGGAGCAATCTGGAGGAAATATCAGGTTGGTTTTAAAAAACTGCTGCACTTTTTGAGCGGTGTTTTGCAGTAAGTTAAAGTGGGAGCTCTGAAAATTCAGTGCACTACTAGCAAAGCCGATACTCGACTGCAAGGGACAAGTTCTTGTGTAACTTTCAATATAATTCATGATTTATTGATATTTTTCGTTTTGAAGGGATATTGAATAATTCAGTTGTGTGTGCTAAAAAAAATTGTCGTTCTCAATGAGATTCAAGAAAAACTGATACGAATTTGGAAACTTCTATTCCACTCGCAATTCTAAAGAAATAACCCCGCCCTGGCCCCCCTCCCCACACCCCCCCTCCCCCCCCCCCCCCCCCCCCCCCCCCCCCCCCCCCCCCCCCCCATTTCTCATACTACTAGTATAGTACGCGAGCAATTTTTTTCCGTTTGTGTGTATTGGTTCTAAAAAGAGTTCGCCTATATCAAGCGTAAACTAAAATCAATGCAACAATAACAAAAAAGTCTGAGAGAAGGCAGATTCTTGGAGTTAGCCTGCGGTGAAGGTCTTAGAGTTGTGCAGCTTGGGAAGTGTTTGCTCAGAAATTGGCTTGAGCTAATGCGCAGAGTCTGGAGAATGGCTACAGGAGGAGACGCAGCCTGGTGACCTTGCCACGGGAGCTCAGACGAGGACTACTACAGTATATATGGACTGTTCCTATAAACGGCTATGAGACAACCTGAAGCTAAAGATACCACAACTTCGCGAAGTATAATTGTGACCGTCTACGGGAAAACTGGGCACAACGCGGTGTGCGTAATATCGAGAAAAGATCGATCGATTTCTTAAAAATGTATTGTTTCAAGCCGACGGAAGGGAACGGTTAGGTCTATTATAGCGGGAACGACTTAAGCTACGACGATAAAACTTGGAGAGCTCAATATCTGGACGCCGACAACTCCGTAAGTGCAAAAAATATTTCGAAGGGTGCCGCATTGTGCCTGGTTTTCTGATAGACGGTCACAATTGTACTGCAACTGTGTGATTATTCCTTCTTGCGTATTATCGAATAGTGGTATATTGGCGGGGAATAAATTAATGTCTGGATCTACGGGCAGTGCACATTGCTATGTGTGTGTTGCTATGTGCGGCCACTCTTAATAGGGATTATGTCACTAATTTTCCATTTATTTAGTAATCATCGTGACTTCTGATAAACTATATAAGCTGATGCTTCTGTAATTTAAGTTAAGCAAGCTGGTGAAACAAAAGTAGGCAAAAGAAGAAGGTTTTAAAGGAGCTGTGGCATAGCTATGCATGTGTACATCAAATACCGGATGAGATCGCAATAGTTGAAGGTTGAAGGGCAATTTACTTAACTTACTGCGTACTTCAAAAGCTTCCTGCCCACATTTGATAAAACTAACCGCATGGCCCTGTCCCAGCTATAACTTGTAAAGCTTAGCTTCTTGATATGCATTCCCTCTGAGTGGTTTATCAGTATTGTTGTTCTTACAACAAGCAGTGGCTTTCAGAGTGTGGGAGCATCTCACTGTCAAATTACCCAGAGAGACCTGCACGAAATGAAACAACAACGAACTTCGACGTCGTATAACTTAGCAAGAATAACCAATCACAATTGGACAAATAGACTTGTATATCAATATAAATAGTTGTGTTCGTACTAGAGTGGTTAGTAACATAGCATTAATTTTCTTATTTATCTGGTGTCTTGTTGTTCTGTGAAACTATTATTAAAACATTATACAACAAAATGATAGCTCGGATCTTTCACACTCCAATACAGTTTACTGAAACGTAAAAACAAACAAACAAAAAACAACAACAACGAAGTGAAGTTATCCAGTGCCACAACTATTAAACTTGAAAAACAAACAAACAAAAAAGGATGATTTCTTACCCTAAGTGATGTGCTTACTGTTGCAGTAACCAAAAAAGCTGTGTAAAGGCAGCTACAGTAGAAGACAAAATAAGGTTCTGAATTCTGTTCCATAGAACGGCCGTCGCACCGATTAAAAGATGGGGAAAATTCGGTACGCCGTTTGATAAAAAACGGCCATTCCGTTCGACCATGTTATCGTTTTAATCTTTCTCATTCACTGCATACCTCGCTCAAAGAAATATAAAAAAATCATTTTTTTCCAATAAAACGTTCCGATTTTTTGTTTACAAGCTCCTGAGGCAGAGCTTTTCGGGTTAAAAAACATTGAAGCCGTCCTATTCGAAGTTGTCTCGTGGAGAAATGTTAGTTCGACCACCGCACAGTATCGATGTTTTCTTGCTGTTAGGGCCTCTCGGGCTTAGATCATTTACTAAAGGAAGTCCATCAGTAGCTAACAGAAGACCTACGAAGTACGGATTTGTTATAGCTCTGTGCCCATCGGAATTTCGGTCTGCTGCTTTATTGAAGCAAGTTAAAATTTTGTACGAGGCTTTTTGCACTATCCCCGTAGTGTTTAATGGTGAATACAAGAACTTAGCTTGCTGATATAGCAATGGAAGAGCTTCTAGCTAGAAATATCTGTGAATCGACGAAAAAATGTAACCGTTTTTACCATTTTAGTAAATTGTGTCGGCCGTTTAGTCCAAACAGTACGGACCGCAACGATAAAAACTACGGTAAAAAAACTACCGTTTTACGGCCGTACTACGGAACGGAATTCGAAACTTTTTTTTGTCTCCTACTGTAATATTTTTATTAGGTATTTAATGTTTACATTATGCTATTCTTTAGCTAAGCAAAGCTGAACACTCTACACTTCCACACACTTGTTCACAAGATATACCAACACAAGACTTAATTGCGTAGCTTGACTATAGAACAATAGATTTTTAAGTAAGAACAATACTGTTGAGTAGGGCTGTAATAGCGCATTTGCCAAGACAACTTACAACCCTGCTCATTTGAATAGAAAATGAACTCAAGTTAGTAAGACTTAATCGAGTCCGCAAAAAAATCAGATACATTAGGTGCCAAAAAAGTTCCGAATTTTGTTCCTTAGAACACCCATTGCACGATTACAAAACAGGGAAAAAACCGAATGCCCTCTGGTAAAACATTGTGTTGCGGGGTGCTCGCTAGTACTTGAATGGTATTTGAACTTGCATAATGAAATTTTGCATTACATACAGTGCAATATTTGAAATGAAATAAAACTCATTTGTGATTGCATGAAATAATTGGCGAGCGAGCGTAGCGAGTGAAACACTTACAGGGGTAACACAATAGAAAATCGGGGATGTTTGTTTATTTATATATATTATGTTTGGACATAAATAGGTCATTTTGTACTTTGACCTTTCTCACATTTTTGTGTTAGCTCATTGATTGACCTGTCCCAAACTTCACTAAACAGAATCCTCCGGTTTAGCGATCATTACCTGTGTCATCCGAAAAATTGAATTGTTTATCGCTTTGAATTGTTTTGCGGGTGCAGTTAAAACTAAAAAACTTATGGGAGCTCTATTTCTATTCGAGTTAGTGGCGGTGGTAAGTTAATACGCTATTTGTCACAGTTATAAGCCCTACGCAACAGTATTTACTTGAAAATTCATTGTCCACTAGACTAACCACGAAGGTAAGTCTTGCGTAGGTTTGTTCAGTTGTGTGAAAGTATTGTGCGTTACAACTACTATTAAGAATATCACAAAGAAAATTTTAAATAACTTGACTTGATTTTGTTGCTTCTTTCTTCAATTCAAACAGTTGCGGGGAGCGGTTACTATGGCATTGAATCCCCTTTACCGCATATACTTAATTTAAAAACTCGACTTTATTTTAGTAACTTGAGTGTTAGTTGTTAAAATTAATCATTTAACAATAGTGTAGTTTAAGGCTCGCTCGCCATTTGTGCTCAAGCACACCACCAGTGAATAAAAATATTTTGGTAATTGCATGTTCATAAGAATGGTTCCTTTAATTTTTCACTTGCCAAGATGCTAGATGAAATTTCTTTCAAGTGCAAAGAATGCCACTTGTGCTTGAAAAATATATAGTTTTCTTTCTCTATGGTTTTATTTAACTAACTACACAATTTTCATACACTATATATTGTGCTGATATGCTACTCTTTAAATAAAGAACAAACAAAACAGAAGAATGAAGTTGTTGGCTGTGGCCACTGAATTGGTGACAGTAGACATATAATTCACATTAAAAATATGAGGCGCTAAAACCGTTATACTTATCACACTTTTTTTACCATTGAGGTTCGAACGGTGATGCTGTTCCATAAAAACGGAACGCTAGTTTTACGGCTGATTTAAGCTTGCACGGTGGGACAAAAAAGGCAGTTTTACGACGACAATTTCTCAGTTTTTGATGCCAAAACCAGCACATTTATTATGCCTACTGTACATTACACACCTTAAAAACCTCTGAATTTCATTATGTAGAACAGCCATTGCACGATAAAATAAAAGGGGGAGGGGATGTACAGCGGCAAATTGATTGATCAAACAAAAAATACAAAATTTATCTCTGATTCCTGAATAACAATTTTATGCCAACTACTCCCAATGATGAATTTGCCACTTAACAAAATTTAACCTGATCTACAGTTCTTACAAACGGTACGGTCGTAGCATTTTCACACATTCAACAAACAAAAAACAGGTAAACTACAGCAATGGTTTTACCGTACTATGCAAGTCACATGGTGCAAAAACTGGCACGTTATCTTGACGTCATCTGTATATGGTGAGCTGACGGGGGAAATGGTTTCGCAATCGCTCAGAACCACTGTAAAGCCAGCCTCAACAGTATACTACACACAGTATACAAATAAATGGGGGGATAGCAGAAAGTTGGGGAGCAACTTCCTGCCCCTCCCACTAGATTGAACTCTGACTTTTTGTGAAGACTGCTTACCTGTAATACCACACTCTGGAAATGGGGGAAAACAATTTCATCCAACAATTCTTTTTTTTTTTTTTTTTTTTTACTAATTTGTGAAAGGAAAATTGCATATTCAGAGTTATCTTTCTACACTCAAATGTAACTCATTGGAAGCCTCCAAATTATCTAGGACAGGTAATTCTGAGCAAATCATCTTGTGCACCACGACTGGACTCCTCGCTATATGCTCCCTCTTGAAGTTATTCCAAAAAACAGTGATTGTTATCAATCAATACAAAGAAGAATTAAAGAATGGTTCAACCGTTGCGGAAAGGCGGCGGTTAAAATTAAACAGAATGGCCGTATGTGATACAGTGTGATGCTTACCATTTTATTGCTGTTATTGGGAAATGGTCGCGCAGTAGTAGTCCCGTTCTATGATGCGAAAACCAGCACATTATTTTGACTTCTACTGTACCTCACTTTTAGAAAATAAATTGAGTAACACTTCATCCAAAGATGTTGTTGCCTTTGCATGAAAAAGCAATCCAAGCTCTTAAATTCTAAGCTTTTGTAATTATATTTTTTTCTTTCTGTAAGGCTTGTAAAGTAAAAAAAAAAAAGTTACTCTTAAGGGAGGAGACCCATAGCAACCGGTGGTAAGGCTGTGGGAAGTGTTAAGTGCTCTCAACCACAAAAATCTACCACCCTCACCTGGCTCCGCACGTATCTCGCAAACATAACCACCACTTGATATATTGGCACGCATAGGGGGGCAAAAATCTCGAGAGTCCCTAACCTCAGTAGCCTACTCGTGGGTTAGCTTGACCACGTTGTTGTTACAACCAGCTTCAACAGCAAACTATAATCATGCCTTCCAGGAAAATAAATAGTGCAGCCACAGAAATGAGGAAAATGAAATGTGCTTTGAGAAGAAGTAAGAAATAAGTAAATAAATATAATATTAAAAAAATATATACATATATATATAAATAAAATAATCGTGTATAGTCATGAGATTGGAGCAAGTCCCAGCAATAGGTGGGGCTTCCACTGATACTCTTGATGATCCTTCCTTTACTGGTCTTGATGTCACGCCCTTTCTTCGGCAGGAGTCATCGTCCGAAGTGCTCCCTGATTCACCTTCTCAAGATTTAGTGTCCACTCCTACTGCTCCACCATGTGGATCACACCCTCCAGCATTTTTTAGTCCATCTCAAGTTCTAAATGATCTCACTACCGAGTCATATGATAACCACACTTCTCCTCCTGTCTCTTCTCATCCAGTTGTGAGTTCCACTGAAGTTTCCCCAGCTCCGCAGGAAGTAGTTCAAGATTTAGTTGAGAAGCTTTCAGCTATCGCTCAACAGAATGGTTTGGTGTTTGATGTGTCCAGTCTCAGTTTGTGAAGAATTCAGCCATACGACTCCAGACTTCTGGACCAGCGTTGGATTGAGCTAGGAGACTTGGAACTGCTCAAATCTGAATGCAAGGACCGAGAAGAATTTGTACGAATTCTGAAGGATAGAAGAATTAACAGCAAACCCCTCCAGGAGAAGCTGTCCAAGCACTTCAAATACAGCCAAAGAAAATAAGTCCTTTTTTTCCAACCCGGCTCTTTTCAGAGCCACTACCTCACAGAAGGTTTCACCTAAAATGTTCGCACACATAATTAGTGGGCTATTTCTTCAAATCCATACACTACTAGCTAATTCGCTTACCTGTGCGTCGGTAAGGCAGACGTGCTAGTATCGCCTGAACGGGGTACTGTATAAATTCACTGCAGGACCCGTTCCCAGCTTAGTACCGAAATCTAACAAGCTGGGTGTTTCTTCAGCAGCACCTTAGGTGATTCTTCAACAGCACCGTAGCCGTAGGTGATTCTTCTCACTAAAAAGCAGCTGAAGCGGAGCGCACCTTTGGTGGGCGGGGCGCAAAATGCAACATTCGGGCCGAGGAGGGGGCGCGTTATAGTTTCACGCGCACTTCGTTTTGCGACAAGTATTTTTGAGCTATAAGGGGTCACGGGATGCAGTCTAAACTTGGAACAGTAATTCGGTGACGAAGGTGAACAGAACAGGCCTATTTTTAGATTTTCTTGATAGCGTGCCAGGAAGCAAAAGTTGACCTTAGTGGTCAGATATTAAGAAAAGTAAAGTTGCTATAGCTAAAAACTTAACGTAGGAAGCGGGAACATAATGGGAGGAAGCTGTAGAGTCTTGAATCGGCAGAAAAGCTTGGACGGTTGCGGAGAAACAACACGAAATGTCCCCAGAAGTAAATCGCTCTTAACTCAGCTTACAAAGATGCCAATGGTCTGAATTTTGGTGTACAGAGAGACCTTATCACCCTAAATAATTTCAGCATGTTAAAGAATTGCCACCATTGCTTGAAGTTGTTTGTTGTTTTTTTCAGCATCAATTATTAAGGAAAATGCGTGGGCCGGATGGGTCTCCACCCTTAAAATAAAAACAATTGTATTAGCTTCAGATAAAAATAAATCATTCTAGTAAATTCATACATCTCTATATAATGTGTGTGTAATACTTACTGCACCAGTTAGCGTACAATAAATAAGGGAGATATTTTATAGCACGTGAGTATTTTCACGAGACGAAGGCAGGTGAAAATGTGAAAATACAAGCAAGAGAGTAAAATGTCATCCCTATATTGTACGAGTGTAGTGAATTGCTTATTATACATAGAATATGTTTCCAAAACAGTAAACACTCGGAGTCGTTCTGAACTCGCCATACTTCTAAAATTTTAACTGTTCAGAACTACGCACGGGGCATGCTTTGCTGTCACCTGAGTACAGTAGGAGTCAAAAAAAGTTTCGAATTCCGTTCCGTAACGGCCGTCGCACAATTAAAAATCGGGGGAAAAAAACGGTACGCCGTTTGTTGAAAAACGGCCGTTCCGTTCGACCGCGTTACCATTTTAATCTTTCTCGTTCACCGCATGTCTCGCTTAAAGAAATATAAAAAATCGTTTATCCAATAAAACGTTCCGATTTTTTGTTTACAGGCTCCAGAGGCAGAGCTTTTCGAGTTAAAAAAAATTGAAGCCGTCCTATTCGAAGTTGTCTCGCGGAGAATTGTTAGTTCGACCACCGCACAGTATCGACGTTTTCTCGATGTTAGGGCCTTCTCGGGCTTAGATTTTTTACTACTGGAGGTCCATCAGTAGCTAACAGAAGATCTACGAAGTGCGGACCTCGTTATAGCTCTGTGCCTGTCGGAACTTTAGTCTGCAGCTTTATTGAAGCAAGTTAAAATTTTATACGAGCTTTTTTTCACTATCCCCGTAGCGTTTAATGTTCGATGCAAGGCCTTAGCTTGCTGATATAGCTATAGAAGAGTTTCTAGCTAGAAAATATCTGTGAATCGACGGAAATGCTTCACCATTTTTTACCGTTTTAGTAAACGGTGTCGGCCGTTTAGTCAAAACGGTACGGAACGCAATGATAAAAACTACGGTTAAAAAACTACCGTTTTACGGTCGTACTACGGAACGGAATTCGAAACTTTTTTTTACTCCTACTGTAGGTCCAGTTTTAAGTTATTACCAAAGTGTTTATAGTTCTATGGCAACAGGCTCTGTCAAGATAGTTTCTTGACATCTTGCCTGATGCAGATTTACTCATGGAAAAAATATCCAATGTAAAATAATTATAACTGTATATTGTTGGATGGTGCATCATTTCAGTTTAACAGAATAAGCTTTTACCTTAAACATACCGTTGGGCTTATGTATCAGCCTACAGCATGTCTCAGTATAGTGTCAGTGTGAGTAATAGCACAGGTAACCATGCTATTCAGGATTAATAGTATGAGTAATATGATTGAAACAGCACGAGGCAGCCTCGTGCTGTTTCAATTGCTTTACGAGTGCTATTGATCCCTAATAGCACTAATAGTAGGCCAGCCTCATTTGCACTGCAGCTACACTGTATCATTCACTCACAATCTCTGCATTTCAGGATTAGCTTCCTCTGAAACTTCGTTTTCTACCTACGGCTTCTCCTAATTAGTTGAAAAAAATTCCGTCTAATATGGGCAGAACTTTCTGCACTAAAGAATGACATAGACTTCAACTTGAAACTACTCAAACTGTACGTTTTCAAGGCTAGAGTTGCACACATGCGCACTTACCCATAGTATTTCGCTTAGCTACCGTAGTGTTTCACTTAGTCCATGCTCCCCGTGCGATTTCAATTGAACAGTGATCTTCCCATACGTTTTTGAATAGGCAATTTACACGCCATACTATTATGTATACCCTAAACTATTTGATACTAGACTAGTCACAAAAAATTGTGGCGTGTGGTGGCAATGTATTGAAGACCTTTTTCCGATATAATTAATAATTTGATAACACGTATGCAGAGCACATTATCGTAGCAGACATGTCAATAGTGGGGCTATTGGTGGGTCACTCATCCACTACTAACCCCTACTAGTGCTGTTGTTTAATTTAGACAGTGCAACCATTAACAGTGACAAAGGCCAGACTACTATGTACATGTAGGATTGGTATTGCAGGCCATCTTAATCCCCACCTTTTCTTCCCCTTTCATTTTGTGTTTTCTTTCACTACTGTTTTCTTAGATGAATATAAATGTTAGCTGCATTAAGCTATCAAATATTTCTAAAACTATGTAATTTACTAGTATTACTTCCAATAACAAAATGGAAAAAAAAAATTCTTGAACAATGAAATGAGTCCTATCATAACTACAAAGAAAAACAAACACATTCACCAAGATGTTTAGCTCCCTTAACAAAAGCTTTGCTAAATCTAACATCAAAATGATCACCTTCATGAAATCTTGATCTCTCCATTTCTCTCCATGCCTCACCATAGTTCATTTCATGTACAGTGAGACTGTCATCATTGTCTCTTGCCTCTAGTTCCCGTGATGTTTGCTGTGCTACAGAGTTGAAATTAAACAAGAATGATATCCCCAATGGCCAAAACCAACAACCTTTTTTCAATTTTTATATATATATAATCCTGTAAAAACCAGTAGCAATAATCAGCACTAAATATATTTGGCAATGATAATTGTATAACTAGTTACAATAAAACAAATAAAGAATTTTTTGTTCTTTACATAACTGGAGAACACAAACTGGAGTTCTTTACACTTGAAAGAAATCTGACATCTTGGGAAGTCAGTAAAAAGCAACAACTCTTATGAACATGCAATTACCCCAATATTTTACTTCATTTCGTGGAATCACAAATGAGTTATTTCATTTCATTCATTACATTGTGTGTTTACTAACAATATTAAAATATATTATGTTAGTTCAAATAACACTCCGTATGTTCACAATTTTTTGGAAGTACAAAATATATTGAACTCAGGGGAAGGACAAGGCCTGGCTTACTTTATACATCAGCTTCAAGCCAGCCAGAATCATCAACACCTGATAGCACACTTTAAAATGCACATTTATAAATTATAAAGATTGAGCTGCTGTGGAAATTCAAATATATGCTGCTAGGCCAAACAAAAATAAAGGATGTAACATAAACTAAAGCTACATCAGGATAATAATGTTCTTACACTATTTGCTATCACATACAAGCTAAGCAACTTCAATTAATGCACCACACCTAATACTATCGTGAAACTTACTGGAGTTCGTTCTATAGAACAACCGCTGCACCAATTAAAAAAAGGGGGGGGGGAAACGGCCGTTCCGTTTGACCACGTAACGTTTTAATCTTTCTCGTTCACCATGTCTCACTCAAAGCAATATAAAAAAATCGTTTATCCAATAAAACGTTCTGATTTTTTGTTTACAGGCTCCTGAGGTGGAGCTTTTCGGGTTAAAAAAATTGAAGCCGTCCTATTCGAAATTGTCTCGCAGAGAAATGTTAGTTCGACCACCGCACAGTATCGATGTTTTCTCGATGTTAGGGCCTTCTCAGGCTTAGATCATTTATTACTGGAAGTCCATCAGTAACTAACAGAAGCCCTACGAAGTGCGGACCTCGTTATATGTAGGAACTTTCAGTCTGCAGCTTTACTGAAGCAAGTTAAAAAAATTTACGAGCTTTTTTGCACTCTCCCTGTAGCGTTTAATGGTCGATACAAGGCCTTAGCTTGCTGATATAGCTAGAAGAGTTTCAGAAAATACCTGTGAATCGACAGAAAAGCTTAACCATTTTTTACCGTTATAGTAAACGGTGTCAGCCGTTTTGTCAAAACGGTACGGAATGCAATGATAAAAACTATGGTAAAAAAAATACCGTTTTAACGGAACGGAATTTGGAACGTTATTTTGTCTCCTACTGTAGTTGTATAGATCATGTGCCCATGCAGGTTTTTAATAGTGCCATGCACTAATTTACGCGTCAACAAAAATAACTCAGCTGATGAGTATTGGATAACAGCCCACCAGGTAATTTTGTAAGTGGATGAAAGCACCCATACACGTATGTTAACTGGTAGACTACAATACATGCACCATGAACTAACATCAACATCTAAAGGTGTCACACTGAGAGTGAGTATCAGCTGAACAATCTGCCTTGCCTTACCGTCAGAAACATGAATGCACACATACAATGTAGATCAAATGTAGACACTATGGATGGCCACACCCTTTTTTTTTTTCATTTACCAGTCACTTCGAATCATGCACGCTCACGTGAATATGGGGTTGTAATGTTGTGGGGAAGGCTACCACTAGGAAAAAAAAAGAGCATCATAACTGCAACGGTTGCCTCTGAATTTCGCTGAATAGCCGTAAGGTTTGTACCGCTGTTTTTCCGTTCCTGGTCAGTCTTTTTTCTCAAAACTTGGTTTAAAGGAGCTATCTGTTGGTGTCTGTTCCAACTGCAACAACGAAGTAAGCTTACATTGACAGAAACGAGAAATACATACGTGGCATAACTCCTCCATCTGCGGTTTTGAGCTGCCATTTTAAGTGGTAGTGCACCCTTGTAAAAAAAATAACCAAGAAATAATAAATTGCTTACCGTACCTACTACTCCTTCTGGTGGGTCAGTATCACGAAGTTCTTGAGACAAATTGTCCAGTTCCCCAAGGACAACGTCACCTCTAACATCTACCAGAAAAAAAAAGTACATAAATGAAAGTTCAGAACAAATCTTATCTTGCCGGTTATGGTCACTATACACGAACAAATTGGTCTTCTCTGTGAGCTATAAGATTACCTGTCAAATCTTTAAAAGCATTTTGTAATCATGGTTTGTTATATAAAATGCTCCAATTTTTATTGACGGTGTGCACATCACACACTATGAAAGAATAGGTAAAGGAGAGATAAGCTATATCTACCATACAGCTAAAAAGTATACTCAATAACACAAGCCAAAACTACAAACCAAGCTAAATAACCACATTTGCAGGCAACAATCAAGTTGCCAAATTGATGGGCGTGGCAGAGCAATAAAAATAGTCTCCCATAGTTACATACAAATATAACAAAACCATGGGGGTGAAATTAATAAGGTAGTGTGACGTCTACTACCCTCAGTACAAAACTTAGGCTACAAGAAGGCCCCACGCACGGATAAAGGGCGTGGCTGATGAAAATAGGTAAAGAGTTTTATTTCACACAAACAACCAGGTTACCTGAAAGACTTCTGCTGCGTTTCGTCTTAGAAGACATTCCGGTAGTCGGCCTCTTGAGTGTAGAGGTCCTCAAACTAGCAACGCCCAGCTATAGACCGCTTTGCTCTGAAAAGGCCACCAACACAATAAACAACGGACGACGTTGTTATGTGTAGAACGGCTGATGCACCTTTGACCTAGAGCGCGGCTGATCAAATGAACTCTGAACCTTAATAACGCGCGCATGCGCATATTGCTGTACATCGCTGCGGGGCTGACCTAGTAACGCGTAGCGGTTACGGTTGACGCGAGACTAGAGCTGACCATTGCTGCTGGGCTGACCATTGCTGCTGGTTTGACTACTGCTGCTGGGCTGACCAGTGCTGCTGGGCTGACTATTGCTGCTGGACTAACCGTCTCTGCGTGACCGTTGCTGCTAGTCTGGCGCGCTGGGGCTGCCCGCGCCAGACTACGTTGCTGCATGCAGGGCTGACCATTGCTGCAGGTCTGACCATCTCTGCGCAGACAGACCCACCTCAAGCAGCACCTCAATCACCTGCAGTACGTGATCACTTGGAAAACTAGCTGTGGGTACACATCACTTTGCAACTGTAGTTTTGTAATTATAATACTTGTTCACACAACAATCAAAGGGATGTGGCTTCATTTTGGACGTGACTCACTGCTTATTCTAAAAGTTAAAGCAAATGTTATACTGTATTCTTAAGTTGACAAACCACTCCATAAAGTTCATGGAGCAATCTACATGAGTATGTATCTAGTAGAGACAGTGAGAGCAGCATACAGTACTTTTCCTGGGTCCATGCATCTCACTCGCCTCCTCCCCCCCTTTTTTTCCCACCCCAATTTGTTCATAGAAATGTTTTTCCAATACGTTAGAGTAAGTGGTAGCATTGTATTATTAGTTAAATACAACTTAAGTACGATCGACATGATGACTCAAGGCAGCACTAAGAGAGGTCACTAACTGAAGAAATCTTGAGTACTATGTTAGTCAACTTTATTCTGAAAATGCAGTCTGCTTATAAGCTAGTATAACATTTCCAATGCCATTGACAAAGTATTAATGAACTATTCCATAAAAATAAAATAATACTGTAAAATTTCCAGTATGAAGAAGGTCTTAAAGAGTTGGATTACGACAGTGTTAGTGATAGGTTTAGTTGTCCTCAATGCTCCAGTAGATTTTCCTTCAAACAAGGATTGCATCATCACTAGAAATGTTGTATCCACGGCAATTCCTTGGACACTCTTGCATCTCCAACCTGCAACAAAGAAGGGAAAGTAATCATCAAAGGTCCAGTGCTCCTTTCAGAAACGCAATGCTGTTTTCACTACAGTACAGTACAGCACTTGACATTACACTGCTGATCTCTACTCAATAAAGGTCTCAATAATAACCATTAAAATGCATGCTTAATTAGAAAGCTAAAATATACATTATGAATGTAAGAACGTAAAAATAAGCAAGAAAAGTACCTCTTACTAAGATGAATGAAAGAGACCACAATGGCACTTTATATACTATACACATATGTATGTGTAAGTGTATACAATATACGAGTTTGTACATGAGGAAACCAGGTGTGACGAGTCCCACAACAAAAACTTTCATTTGTACACCTATTATCATAAGGGCACTTTCGGCTTTTCACCCAGGGGGGAGCTAAGTTAGACGAAGTGAATGGGGGGTGTGGGACCACGACTTCTCCCCTCTCCCCGGTAAAGATCAAGAGAAGAGGCGGCCGTAGCCGTAATGAACTAATTCGTTAGTGAACACTTTGGACTTAGTAGTTTAGGCGGGCAAATAGTGCCTAGTCAATGTATAGTAGGTGTGGCCTGGGCTCACCTATATAAGCCCAGGACACACTGAGTCAGTTGTTCTTTCTTGTCAATTTCCGTTTGAGTTGTGTCAGTCTTTTTGTTATTGTTTTATTTAATTACTTACTTAAAACCTCGCTACTTGGGGAAAGGGCCTGGATAGCTTAGCTACTAAGGGCACGATGAGGGATAGAGAAGAACCTGGTGGCAGTAACTACTGTGACTGGTTGGGGACCGACGCCTGACCGTCCGACAAGTGGTGGCAGCGGTGGGATTCAGTGTTAGAAGACGGAAACCTTGCCACGGCCCCAAGATCCATCGAATACTACCAAAGAAGACCAAACAGCCAGCAGCCTGATAAGCCGCTCGCCGGCGGCAACCGAGTTTGAACATCAACTCTACGGCAGCAAAGGATCTAGACAGCCTTCCGCTGCCAAACTCAACTACCTCGAGGAGTTAGAAGATCTCTGAGGGAGTACAACACAGGAAGCACCGAAAGGCCACCTCTCTACACTGAGGCCTGGGAACACATTGTTAACACCTCTCGGCACACTTGTTTATCACCTTGTCGTGTTTGATTGCAGTTGTGTGTGTGTGTGCCTGTGTTTAATTACTTGTAAAAGCCTGAATTTCTTTTCTAATTTCACCCATTTAATTATTTTTGTACAGCTTCGCTGACCCGAGAAGCCTTGCCAGCAAAGGATGCCTCCCAAACTTCGAAATCAGAAGGCACCTCTTGAAGACCCGCCACAACGATTGTCAACTCCAACAGACTTTAGACTTGGAGAGCTAGATGAAGACGTCAGAGTGGTCGATCGTAAGGAGGATGAGGATGAGATAGAGGAAAGGGAGGATGAGCTGGAGGTAGAGGATAGTAGGGGAGCGGAAGGTAGAGGACTAAGGGAAGAGGGTGTAACTAGAGACGGAGGAGTAGTATCAGGTGGGGGTGATGCGTCTGAGGTAGCACCAGTATTTGAAGCATTCATCCAGGCGATGACTAGTATGATGGGGCGGGTGGAGCCTAGGAGAGTAGAAAGGGAGACAGATCGGTTTACACTTAGCCCGAGAGAAACCATCAAAGAGATACCATCATTTAAGGAGGGTGGTGATTTATCTAAATATGTCAGGGGGTTAGTGGCGGAACTAGCAGAGTTGAAGCTTCCTAAACAACACTGGAAGACGGTATTATTGTCCAAACTTCTCCCTAAGGTGAAAGACACTGTAGTAGAAGCCATAGAGGCTGGTGCGACTTATGCAGAATTAAAAGGGTCCTTACTGAAAAGGGTAGGCCGTTCTCTTAGAGAATTGGAGCTGGATGTATTTCCTCAAAGAAGGAGGGTAGGTAAGGATCGGGTTGAAAGAGTGAAGGAAGTAATCAGAACAGTAGAGCGTGTGAGTATGTTGTGTCCTAGCAGGAACGACATAAAACTGTTCTTGGCTCGGGGTATGTTTTGTGCAGAGTTAACCCAAACAGAGTGTGGCATGGTGGGAGGTCAGACCATCAAGAAGATGGATGACCTAGTAGAAGCAGCTTGTCTCTTGAGAGAGACAAGTCAGGTACGGGGCCGGGAGGAATCCAAGCCTGGGGGACCTCCCAAGTGTTATATCTGCCACCGGCCTGGGCATAAATCTTATGACTGCCCAGATCGGAAGTCCCAGAAACCTGGTGAACCCTCTAAGGGGGCCAGTTCAAAACCAGGACAACCTCAGCCAAAGAGAGCAAACTGGGCGGCAGTAGGGCAAAATAACAACTCCTTGCTGGGAGAGGGACCAGTAAAGGCACAGTGTGCCAGAGTACTAATCCGGTTTGAAGGCAGACAATACGTCAGCCGGGTGGTTGTGGCGAACAGGGACCTGTTAAATGACAATGTCCTGTTCGCCGTACCATTAAAGGGTAGCACAGCACGGCAGTTGTTCATGGACGCAGCCTTGGAGGCAGACACCTCAGGGGCTGGGCAGTCTGGTGATGCCCCAGACGTCCAGGGCGGGGCTGACACGGAAGTGAACTCCCCGTCACTTACCAGAGAGGCAGAGACATGCCCCTCTGGTGGTGAACAGCAATGTCAGGCTGTTACCTGGGCAGCTACAAAGAAGGTGAAGGCGGCCAATCACAGAGAACAAGAGAGAGCCCGGCAGCAAGTGAAGCTTAGTTCTTTTGAGGAGACTGAGCCACGCCCAGGTGTTAGCCAACCTGGTGCCGTAGATGAGCTGCAGGGCAGTGTGCCTCCAGAAATGGGAGGGGCTGCTAGCTGCAGCTCTGCAGGTCAGTCTAGGGGAGTAGATGTGCTGCAGAGCAGTGGGCCTCCAAAGGTGGGAGGGGCTGCTTGCTGCAACACTGCAGGCTCCGGACAGAGTTCAGGGTCAGCCATATCTGAGTCCAGAGGTGTGGCAAGTAAGATCACATCTCCTGGTACAGGTGTGGTGATGACCAAGAGTCAAGTGACTCCACCCACTGCAGGAGGAGCAGTCAGGAGTCAGGAGGACACACCCACTGCTGGGGGAGTGTCCAGGAAAAGAAGGGCCACGCTCACAGGAAAGGGCAAGGTCACATCCAAGCCTTCCACACCCACTGATGAGGAAGTGACTAGGTCCGGGAAGACCACACCTATGGAAGCAGAAAGAAGATACTACCTTAGCTGACTGTTGGCGGTTGGGAGGTAGTGGATTAAGAGGGTATGGTATAAGAGATGGAGTACTGAGACACACGAGGTATTGGATGAGGCAGGAGAACTTGTGAGCAGAATTGTGGTGCCGGAATGAGACAGACAGAGGTTGCTGAAATTAGCACATGAGCATGGGGGACATCTTGGTTCCAAGAAGGTCCGGGCCAAGATGAATAAGCTGTTCACTTGGCCTGGTCTTGCTCAGGATGTTGTAGACCACGTCATGTCCTGTGATGTGTGTCGTCAAGTAAACAAAGCTGGTGACAGGCCAGCCAAGTTGGCAGAGAGGCCTGTAGTCTCGGAGCCTTTCAGGTCGGTGGCAATCGATCTGGTAGGGCCCCTCCCCAAGGGTAGGGGCGGGGCGAAATACTTGCTCACTTATGCCTGCAAGGCCACCAGATGGCCCGAGGCAGTGCCACTCATGGGTTTAACAGCTCCTGAGGTGGCAGAAGCATTTGTGTCGGTGGTATCCAGAACTGGAATACCAGATATGGTCCTGACGGACCAAGGTTCTGTATTCACAGGCCAGACGTTTTGACGGGTCTGTGAACTCCTAGGTTGTGGTAGAATCACAACTACCCCTTACCACCCACAAGGGAACGGGGTCGTCGAACGCATGCATGGGTCGCTCAAGCCCATGCTTGCAAAGGCTAGCCATCAGGGATGTGATTGGGTGAGATTCTTGCCTCTAGCATTATTCGCCTTAAGGCAGATGCCTCATTCAGACACAAATTACTCCCCTTTTGACTTGGTCTACGGGTTCAAAGTGAGAGGACCTTTAGACCTAGTGTATTGTGGATGGACTGAGGATGTGTGTAAAGGGATCGCTGTATCTAATTGGGTCGATAGTCTGCAAGAGAGGTTGGGAGTGTTGGAAGATAGAAATATGGCTAGAAGGAAAGAGAGATAAAGAAAGAGAGAGAATGAATAGGACTAGGAGTGACAGGGTGTTTAGTGTGGGTAATCAGGTGTTGCTGAAGACGCCGGGTAGAAGTGGAGCCTTTCAGTGTTCCCGGGAAGGACCTTACTGTGTTAAGGAAATTCTGAGCCGAGTTAATTATAGAGTGAGTTGGCCTGGTTTAGGGAAGGGTAGAGTTGTTCATATCAATAATATGAAGGCATATAAAGAGAGGAAGGTTTTGAGGGCTCTGATAGCTGAAGAAACGGAAGAGGATAGGAAGTTGTTGTCTAGGAAGTGCAGGCTGGGGGATGAGCTGTGTGAAGGGTTCAACCAGGTCCAGTTGGATAGACTTCTGGAGGAGTTCGGGGATACATTTTCCGATACTCCCGGGTGTTACACTGGTGGTGGGTGCAACATCCAGGTAGTAGAAGGTTCTCAACCAGTGAACCTTCCAGTAAGGAGACTTCCCTTCCAGATGAGGGAAGGTGTGGAGCAGGCGCTCCAGAGTATGCTTCAGGGCGGAATCATTGAGCCGGCAGAAGAGTCTGCCGCTTGGTGCAGTCCTATTGTGCTAGTCCGGAATCCGGATGGCACAATCCGGATTTGTGTTGACTATAGAGGGCTCAATGAGGTCACACCCCTCCAGAGGCATTACATGCCCACACTGGAGGAACTGCTGGACCGGGCTGGGGCTAGCAAAGTCTTGACTACGCTGGACCTGACGGCCGGCTTCCACCAGGTGGCAATTGAACAAGATCAGAGGGACCTAACAACCTTTGGTAGTCCCAAAGGCCGCTTCAGGTTTAGGCGGATGCCATTTGGGCTTAAGAACGCCCCTGCGCAATTCCAGATGGTAGTTGATAAGGTGTTAGAAGAATGTAGAGCTTTTGCAAGCTGCTACATTGATGACATCCTGGTTTTCTCGGATGACTGGGAGTCACACCTGGAGGCACTGAGATTGGTCCTCAAGTCCCTCAGTAAAGCTGGTTTAACTGTTAAGAAGAGGAAATGTTGTTTTGGAAGGAACCGTCTTAGGTACTTGGGTCATTGGATTGGCAATGGAGAGCTTAGGGTGCCCAGGGATAGGGTGGAGGCCTTAGCTAGCTATGGGAAGCCCAAGAGAAAGAGACAACTTAAGAGTTTCCTCGGAGTCATCGGGTACTACCGGAAGTTTGTCAGACACTTCGCGGAGGATGCGGCGGTACTGACACCCATGACGACAAAGGAGGCTCCAGAGCTGGTGAGGTGGACCGGAGAGGCGGAGTTAGCATTCCATCATCTTCGTGAGTCTTTGTGTAACTATGTTGTTTTAATTGTTTCCGTGCCGGGAGACTGTTATGTTTTATACACAGATGCCAGTTCCAGGTCTGTGGGTGGTTGCCTTCACGTAGTCCGTGATGGAGTTGAGTATCCAGTGGGTTTCTATTCAAGAATCCTGAGAGGAGCAGAATTACGATATTCTGCCAGCGAGAGGGAGGCATTAGCCGTGGTAAGTGCTCTCTCCCACTTTGAGATATATCTGTACGGACAGGAAGTGATCGTCAAAACAGATCACAAACCAAATCTAGCCTCGCGCTCAGAGCTGAACCCCAGACTTCGCCGGTTCTCGTTGAAACTGCAGGAAAGAGTTTGCAGGATGGAATATGTGCCGGGGAAAACTCTATCTAATGCAGATGGATTCTCGAGGCTGCACGAGGAAGGTGATCAAGTCGAGGAGAGTGGATCGAGTCCGGAAGGATTAAAAGGCCGGATGTGTCCGGATGTAACCAGGGGGATGTGGGACCACGACTTCTCCCCTCTCCCCGGTGAAGATCAAGAGAAGAGGCGGCCGTAGCCGTAATGAACTAATTCGTTAGTGAACTTTGGACTTAGTAGTTTAGGCGGGCAAATAGTGCCTAGTCAATGTATAGTAGGTGTGGCCTGGGCTCACCTATATAAGCCCAGGACACACTGAGTCAGTTGTTCTTTCTTGTCAATTTCCGTTTGAGTTGTGTCAGTCTTTTTGTCATTGTTTTATTTAATTACTTACTTAAAACCTCGCTACTTGGGGAAAGGGCCTGGATAGCTTAGCTACTCAGGGCACGATGAGGGATAGAGAAGAACCTGGTGGCAGTAACTACTGTGACTGGTTGGGGACCGACGCCTGACCGTCCGACAGGGGGGGGGAGGGGGAGGGGGGGGGCAATTGACATTAAAGTTAATCATGTTATACACCTTATAAGATATAATTCTGTACCAAGACTTAAAATAAAAATATTCCCCCAAATTATTATTATTATTATTTTTTTGTATTTAATTTTTCCTATTTTCCTACTTAGCCTTACACCTTAGCCACTTTCATCATGTACACCACTGTTAATTAAAAATTACCAGTACATTAAAGGGAAAAAAAACACAATCTCACTAAAGTATTAGGGAGGTTGGGAGGATTTTATTAGTTACAGTGGCTGAGTGTTTACTGCCACGCTTGTAATCACAAAAAATCTTCCCTGACGATGACATGGAAGATATATATGGATAACAAAACCAAAAAGAAACAGGTTTTGACTTTGTTCGCGTTAAGTTATTGAAATCGCTGTTCAATTGAAATCGCATGGGGAAAGTGAAATAGCGCATAACTAATTGAAATACCTCAGTAACTAAGTGGAAACTAAGTGAAATACCTTGGTAGCCAAGTGAAATAGTATGGGTAAGTGCGCTTGCATGCAGCGTTAACCTTGGAAACGTACAGTTCAAGTAGTGTCTAGTTGGAGACAATGTCATTCTTTACCACAGAACCTCTACCCGTATTAGACAGAATGTTTTACAACAGATTAGGAGGGGTCGGATGTTGAAAACAAAGTTCCAGCGGAAGCTAATCCTGAAATATGGAGATAGTGAGTAAACGATACAGTGTAGCTACAATTGCAATAGACTTTTTAAAAAGCTGGCCTACTATTAGCGAGTGATAGCATGGGTAACCTGTGCTATTAGGGACCAATAGCACTCGTAAAAGCAATTGAAATAGCACGAGGCAAACGAGTGCTATTTCAATCGCGTTACTCGTGCCATTAATCCCGAATAGCATGGTTACCCGTGCTATTACTCATACTAATAGTAAATTGCCCATTCAAAAATGTTTGGGGAAAATAGCTGTTCAATTGAAATAGCACAGGGAAAGTGAAATAGTGCGTAACTAAGTGAAATAGCACAGAAAAACTAAGTGAAATACCACAGCAGCTAAGTGAAATAGTACGGATAAGTGTGCATGCATGCAGCATTAACCTTGAAAACGTACAGTTGGAGACAATGTCATTCTGTACCACAAAAGCTCTACCCGTATTAGACAGAATTTTTTTCAACATTATAGGAGTTGTAGGCTGAAAACAAAATTCCAGAGGAAGCTAATCCTGAAATATGAAGATAGTGAGTGACTGATACAGTATAGCTACAAGTGCAAATAATTAAAAACAAAAAAAGATGGCCTACTATTAGCGAGTGATAGCATGTATAACCTGTGCTATTAGAGATCAATAGCACTCGTAAAGCAATCGAAATAGCACTCACCGAGTACAAATTCAATTGCTTTACGAATGCTATGGATCCCTAATAACACGGTTACCCGTGCTATTACTAATACTACAGTAATAAATAGTATAAAATTGTATTCGATAACCCACACTTTCAGTAATGAATTGGCGGCAGAAATGATTAATTCAGACAGTTACATGCTTTACAAGAGGAGAAGGGGAGAGATGCTTAAAGAAAATTTTTTGTTTTTTAATAATCTGTCATTCACCATAACCCTAAATGCAATTCATTAGCTATCTATTCTATACACATCAGAGTATTTAGTACACTTACTTGTTATTATTGTTGCTGTTATCCTTCTAGGTTACGGTGATTCTTCATCACTACTGTCAAAAACGTCTGGTGCTACTGCTTTCATTGGGTTTTGACAGCTAGCTTGGCCCATGCATTTGCAAAACTCTGAGCAGGTGAGGGTGAATTTAACACAGGAGCAAAGTGCTGTTTTGCATCCAGTTTTGCAACCGCAACTGACAAGGTTGAGCACCTCATCTGGTGCAGCTAACTGTCCTAGTGGGGTATAAACTGGTCGAAGTTCTGGTCCGTTCATCACCCAGCCATACTGTAATGGGTCCAAATCTGGGGGTGAAGACATGTCTGCAACCTTCCACAATGCTGTTTGAAAATGGGCACGTTGGCAGTGGAGTTTGAATGCGGCCATAGTTGGTGGCAGACTGCTCAGCTTGGGTGGTGTATGGCGTTTGCCAGCAATTTTCTTTTTAAAGATGTCTGCACGCATACTGTTCAATGATGTCCCTTGTTCCCTGCCGTACAGTGTGGCTATAAATCTCAGACATGATTCTGTGACCTCTTCTAGCGATGCTAGTTGGTCACCAAGGCAAAGACAATCTGTGAATGCAGCCAGCTTTTTAAATACAGTTGCCTTGCCAATACCAGCAAGCGAAGAGACAGTGTCGCATCCACTCAAGGCGTGGGCTCCAAGGAGATTAGGAATAACTGTAGAATGCCGTTGTACTACCTCATTGACTACAATGATTGCATGGGTTCCAGAACATCCTGCCATTGTCACTTGAACACTATGCGGCAAGCTATTGACATGAGCGTGTAGGTGATGAACTAGAATGAGGAGCACATCCGAATCATCAGATACGACTCTGATTGGAGAATGTCCTGCTGTAGCTTCTTGAACCATATGGTATGCCATAATAACATCAGCTTCTTCATGAGTGATTGATGTTTGCCATTTGCCGATGCCAACTTGCACTGGATGTGGCTCAGGACCAGTTATGACAACACGCTTTCCATGTGGGATCTGAGCTGAACACAATTTGTCAACAATCATTTGAATGACTTGCTTCTTGTTGGCACTCACATTCAATACCAGGGCTTGCTTGGGTAGGGGCGAGTCTTCTGTCAGATTATAAACACGACTTAATCCATTCTGGCGTGTTGTTCGGCATCCTGACTTTATACTCGCGTTGTAGTATCTGTCAAATACTACATGTAAAATTGATGTCGTTCCCACTCTTTCCATGATACTGCTCACTGCTGCATTGACAAAGGCAGACACCTTTGCCGGTAAAGCTGGCCAAGGAACTGCCCAAAGCAAAGCACAAGCATCCAGAATCACCACCTTGGGAAGTTGACGATTGCGCATTCCACACAATACCTGAAGCTTTGTCTTTAGCACAGACTTGCTGGTCTTTCTCATTTCGCCACTGTCATCAAAGAGAGCTGTTGGGTGTGGAGCCAATTCATGAGAGAATAAAGTTTGATAGAAATAGTTTCTCTTGATGATGCCATAATTCCAATGACACGTGCATAAATGAATTCAGTATCCACAGTGTGCATATCCTTGCCAAGTTTGGTAGTCTGTTTTGTAGCTGCTGCCATGGTCTTTACTTTTTTGGTCAATTTTTTGTGAAACCCAGCAGGCCACTGTCTCTCATATTCCAACTACTGGCTGGTTCCTACTTGGAGAGAATTATGAACATTCACTGTTGGCTCATCAACAACTCTTCCAGTAAATATGTCAACAAGACCCTTGACTGGATGCTTGTCATTTTCAAATACATCAATGCATGTTGATATTGCCTCACGTATTCTCGTTCGATCTGCAGTATCGGCTTTGATGCGTGTTTGCCGTTCCTCTTTGTGAGAAGTCACAATGTTCTGTTCTTCTCCATCTTTCATTACTTCAAGGTCATTCATCAGCTGAGCACAAGTGCTGTGGGAAAGAGCCCAAATGGCCAGAGTAGATTCATTCAATGTGGAGCCAACAATGCCTGCTGGCCCATAACCATATCTCATGTAGGTAGTCTCAATAAAGAGATCTGACCAAATGCCATTCCAAAAGCCACTCTGATGATGCATGACGTGCTCACCAGCCATGAACTTCTTAAGCAATGTTGGATGAAGACGCTGCATAGATCGAAGGTAGTATAGACCGTATCGCCCATAGTTGACATGACTAGATGCAAAGTAATATGGTAACATATCTTCCACAGCCCACAAATGGAGTGGCCAATCCCCTTCCCTTTCTGCCCGAACAAACTTCATCATGATTAGTACCGGCTTGATGAGGCAGTCAACCCACAATTTGTTAGTGTCACTCTTTTGGCTTTCTGAAGCCAGATACTTTGTGAGATCCTTTGTTGAGTGTAACTCTTGATTGTCAAGTATTGGTCTCAAGAGTTCCTCAGTGACAATACGTAGTGCTCTGACATTTTGGGGGAACTTCTTTCCAGACAGAAGTTTAGGCACTCCAGCAAAGTGGACTTCAAAATCCACTTCCTCGCATCAAGGTACCAACAGCTCCAACAAAACTCATCATCATGTGCATGCCACCAAGATGGGGAACAAACATGGAGAACATACTCTGGTCCACCCAAGTTATATTTACAGCCACCTGATATAACTGCTGGTCATTAGTAAAAATTGTCCACTCCTGTCCTGTGAGTAATGTTAGACGCTGTGCCTCAACCATAGCTGTCTTCATCGTGTCAGGCTCAGCTGGAACCATGTCCAAAAACGGGGTATATACAATTCCTGTTTTATGCCCTGGTTGCTGACCACTTTCTCGTGCATGTTTTGTATTGAAACCACTGTACTCTGGACATGGAGAGTCACCTATAACTTGTCTCAAGAAAGACATATCTTCAAATGCTGCTCTATCCAGTGAGATCATTCTGCTAGCTAAGAAGACAAGCGTAGGTACTTGAACTCCACACTGAACTGGCATGTCAGGTTTTTTGCTACCATGATAGCACTGAACATTCACTTCCCCCAGTGTCAGGCTGCTGGCTTTTGCTTGCTCCCATTTTAGACGCTTGATTGTTGGAGTTTCAGGTATATCAGCTACCGCTCCTGGTTTAGGCTGTCCAGCTTGTGTAATGATCATTGCCAGACCATGTGTTGATTTCTGCCCATTTTGGGAAGAAATCTCGGTGTCAAAGTTGTCAGCCACAACTTGAACCAACCCATTTGTGCTGTCAAACAATCCTAATTGAGGAACATTTGCCATTGAACTTGCGCAGGAAATTTTGAATCGTCGGAGTTCATTATATGAAGAAGTGATACCAAAGTCATGAAATAGGTCTACCAGTTTTCGCCTTTGGTTTAACTCCACACTCAAGGCTATTTGTAATGTAGCTTGGAAATTGACAGCACTTGTAACAATATTGCCTATCATGGCTGCTTGCATTGTTGATTTCAGTTGCGGGGATATTGCTGACAGAAGTGCCAACAAGGAATCGCTGCATTCTGCAAGAGCAGTGTTCATTGATACGCGAGTTGAATATGTAAGACCATCCTTTTGGAGATTCTGGCATTCCACTTTGATTTTCTTGGCTACCTTAGAGATGGCTTCTGCATCACAGTCATCCTCCATATCGTCAATAATGCGCAGATGATCTGCTGCTTTACCACAAAAGACCAAAATTGAGGCAACACCCGGAGAAGTTAAAACAAGCAAGTTAGGGTGAAAATGTTCACATACAGACTTAATAAGAAAACGTCGTGAGATCAAAGTACCACCCAACTCACTGTACAGGGTGTACAATTCTGCACTATTCCAAATCCGTGTGACATCCAATGACATTTGTGACAATAATTCTTCTAGTGCACTATCACAAGCCTCAGTTGAAGACTCTGCTGATGGTCTGTTGGTGAAGAATTTAGCTAAGCAGTCTCTGTGATACCTGGCATCTGCTGCATGCAAGTCACTAACTGCTAAATTTGCTCGAAATGCTACCTCTCTATCCCAGGCATCATTTCTTTCATGTGCACGCTGTAAGATTGCTTCTTTGGATGTAGTCTTCCCATCATCTGTGGTTCTACATAAATATGCTTCCTTCCATCGACTAGGATTTTTGAGAGGGCAGCTCACTTTGCATCCTGTACCACAGAATAAGCAATCTTGGAGAAAATTAAAAGCGCATTTCCCCCGTAGTTTCTTGGGACTAGAAGGAGCATCACATGTCTCTACCTTACGCTTCCTTAAGCAGCGCTCAATATGATGTTTTGAGCAGTAAGTACTAATACAATTTCTATGGCATGTGAAGTGCAATTCACCTTATGGAAGTTCCTCATTGAGACCATTTCCACGTTGCTCACTTGCATCATGAAAGCTCTGGATTCGATTAGACTGGATAAGTTTTGGTTTCTTCCCCCTACAAAAAAGGCACTCCATTAGCTACCTGCATGCCACACAAGCAACATTTATGTAGTCACAGGGCTTAAGATTACAATAGGTCACTAACCTTTCAGTCCTTGCATGAAGCTGAACACAAAGTGTAATGCCTGTTTGTGCAGGCACAAGCATGTACAAGCATGCACAAGCACTGGATGATGTCATCAATTGCCATAGAAGGAAAAACTGAATTTTCATTTAGGAGTTACTAGGGTCCATTTATAGCTAATACCAGAGTGAATGGTAGATGTGATGATTTGCTTTATAGCTATTTTGTTGAAAATTATAAAAATTCAAGGGGCCTTTTTAAATTCTAATTATTGAAAAACGCTCAAAGTTTTGCAACCGGCACCCATCAGATTTGGATTCAGCAGGTACAAATTGACTTAAAACATTACTTTATATTGAAAAAACAAGGTTGGCCCAAAAATCTGGGTTTCTAGCCTGGACTAGTTGCGCTTATTAATTGGCTACACACTTGGTAATTTTCTGTAGTAAAAAAAACCTAGCTACAATCTGTATGACACTTTGCAATAATAACAATTTAGTGATAATATCTTCAAAACACAGAAATATGTTACTATTACTGAGTGTTTCTAACCAGTAGTTCTGTGTACCATTATTAATGATATCCATGTCCAACACACATATGCAAAATAGGTCAAGAGAAAAGAAAAAAGTATGAATAATTATAATATAGAGCAAAAAAATAAGCAATGAGTGACAAACTAGGAAGAAAACTAGCAAATTATATTAAGACTTCGTAAAGCTGCAACTCTTCAATGGTAATGCAGTCAATTGATTTTATTATCTAGTAGCTATATGTGACCCTTTCATAGTCCATAAGTTAGGTGCAAGCATTCCCCTGCTCTCATTCTAATCATTTTGCTTCCTAATATTTTTAGTTCCTTTAAACTACTAAAGATGGACATCTGAGCAATTAAACTGACATATAAAGTGCATACATATGACAGAGAAAAAATTGAACTGAACTAACTCTAAGGTTATTGCTCTATGCTTTGTTAAATTTGAATTGTTAAGAATGTTTATTAAAGTCCTTTCAAATACTTAAAACTTCTATTATCCCCTTAGCCTCTGCACTATTCTTAAACACTCATTCTATTACAGCCATAGGTACTCTGCTTTCATTTAAAGCATTCATATATGCAGTCCTTTACTACTTTAAAATTACCTTATTATGAGGCTCTAATGGTAGAGTTATTAGTGGACATTTCAAAACTGAGCAGCCTATTGTTTCATATCTGAAGTTTGTCTACTATTGTAAGCTGAATTTGCTTCAATTTTTTGGCTGCCTAGTATGCTCAAGTTTCGATTAGCAAATTTTGTCAAGTCCTAACAATTTCCTATCTTTTTTATATTAAATGCATATAATTATAGTCATTTTATATTTTCATGTGATAATTTTAAGCAAGAACATAATGTACAACTTACCATAAATAGTCAACCTAATAGTACTTGTAAACACTGTACCAAGAATAACATTTGAGCACCTCAATCCTGTTACTGATGTCTCTGTTGTGTTTACAGTTATTAATAGTGTGTTAAATACTCCATCCGTAAATTTTCCAGTAATGCCGAATATAGTAGATTCTTGAATAAGTGGGTTGAACTCTTGTTCAGTTTCATTATGAATTATAGTCCAAGTAGCTATAGTACTACCTTCCACATGACATGTGATATTCCTCTGTGTGTTAATGGGAATATATAGTGGTCCAGTTGGAGAAATATCAACTAATTTACAAATAAATAATAAATGAGAATGTGCTCGAATACTCATTAAAATATTAAAAATATGCTCAAATTTTATATCTGCTGCAAAAATGGTGCAGTAACACCCATAAGAGTTAAAAGAAAAAGAAAAAAATTCAGGAAACAAGGGAGAAGCCATCACCATTTGGCTTGACCATACCACTAGTACTGGTTTATTGAGTATTTGGCCATTAATAATTCATGCAAGCAACCAATGAGGGATTAGCTACCTGACTGGTCAAGAGTGAAAGTCACAGAACATCCTACACTTTGTTCAAAATCTGAATTAGAAGCGCTTAATCACAAGTACTATTGGACTTAGTAGCTATTAGTATGTAGGACAATAGATTACATATCTGTAGAGCAATAACCACCACTATGCTCTCACATTTTATTATATTCACTTTAATTTTGGTCACAAATAGATACAATACTTCAAAACGGAAGTCTCACTATAGGATTGTTCAATAAGTTTGGCTCTATAATATGTGTACCAATGTTAAACACCACACCCAATTCCATTCTTTCTTTATTTTTTTGGCCCGTTAGTGTACTTTGAGCCACAATTTAATGTGATCCAGCTTATTACCCTGGAATTCAGGATAAGTAGCAGGATGTGGTCAAATTACTTAATCCTAGTAGCCTAATAATCAGCTGCTCACTGAGCCAAGGATAACACTAGTCTCAGCCCTTTACAAGTTGCTATGCGGGAAAAGGGTCTGTAGGCTAACACTGAGCAGTTTTTTCTTGTTTAAAATTTTTATTTAATTTGTGGATAAAGATTCAGATTAGTAAAGATTCTGTGTGACTAAGTCAATTCATTATTATAATTTTGTAATATAATCTTTGGCTTGTTCAAAGATTAATAATTGCTTTTTATGAGCAATAACAATCAAAATAATCTTCAACTCAATTTCATGTGATTAAGGAGACTTGAATTTGAGTAGAGGGTTCGGCTTTTGCGATTCATTGTACCATAAACAATGTTGCTTTCAATATTAAAGCTCAAGCATACTACTCTAGACAATGGAGAACTTACTGAAATGACTGCCTGAACAATAACTTTGTTTTCAGTAATACACTTATGATGATTCAGTAAAATTAATATTGCAATAGATAAAACTATAAATATGAGTATTTTCAATAATCCAAACTTTTCACTAATTCTAACAACTTTCAGTATGTAACTGTAGAACCAACCTTAATGAAATAAATGAACATCTATTTAAAAGAAAGAGGTATCTATTGGAAATGGTATGTAGAAAAATACTTTGGCAGTTACGGAAGACAAGAATATTGTCTTTATCATAGCTTTATTGACTATGACACTACTTCAGCTTTTTAAAGGTAGGTATGTAGATGTACCTACTACAGTTAATGTGATCTTTCTAATCACATTAACACATTTTTATGCTGCATCGATAATACTTGGACTTTTGGAAAAGTATAGTGTAATAGTCTATCATAGTATGTTTCGAAAGTAGTAACATTAAAAATATGGATGAGTAAAATTGGACTTGTTTTGTTATAACAACAAAACAATGGACAACACCACACTAACAGCTGAGGCACTATTGCAACATAAAAACAGCAGCCGATAAAATTAGTGTGTGGACAAGCAGCCAATATTCATACCCTGTGTCAAAATCCTGAGGTGGACATGGAATGAATAAGTCAAGAAATAGGCTCCTGTATGAATCACTCAAACAATCACTAGCAAATAGTCAGGAGTTAATAAAATGTAGCTGCATTGTCTAAACCTACGTATCTTTATTGTAAGCTCTAAAGCGTGCAAACGTATTTAGTTCAGCCGCTTTCACTCAAAACATTTTGTGTTCAGCTCAGTGCTTTTGGCTTTCTTGGTATGTTGTTTATTCTTCAATTTTTTCATGCTTCTAGGGGGCAGATCTAGAAATTTGTAAAAAGGGGGGCATTGCAATTTATTCCCAACAGGATTACATCCAATCTTGTACAATTTCTCTGTGATTTGTCAGGACTGAAATAAATAGACTGCTAAATAAGGAAGGGTGAGCATTGCAAAATGGCAAGTTCTCTCAACTTTTAAATTTAACAAACTGCAAATTCTAAACTTTTGTTGTTAACAAAATAATGGCAATAAGGTAATTTATGTTTTTAGAATCACCATTCTCAATTTGGGCACATTTTGTAATGCTCATCTTCCAAATTAATACTTTTGCTTTCAAATTACTAATTTTTAATGCAACTATAAAAAATTTTCAACATTTATGAACTTTTTTTACAAGTAGTATTATATATATAATACGTATTACATGAGCCTGATTGTGATATGGTGAAATATTTCACAAGCAGGCTAATTTATTATCATGGGCCTGAGAATGAAATATCTAGCTATCACTCTGAGGAGTGGATTAATTGGTTTATTCTTCTACCCTACATATCTTCACTGCTTAGTTTTGTACTAGGACTGTAACTCACACTGTAAAGTTGGCTATAGGGGCTCCCATACCCCCCCCCCCCCCCGACCCAGATGATATTATAGCATCTGCTGTAACATTATGTCTGTCATGGCCTAGGCTGCACCTGAGAATGTAGCTGTAAAAAAAATGGGAGAACTGGTAAGCTAGGCAAGTTGCTATAACTATTAGGGTAATCACAGCCTCCCAATACATATTGAAATAACACCATAAATATTGTGACTTCATAAAAAATACCATGATGAAGATATCTAAGTGTAAATATGTGACCGTCTATAGGAAAACCAGGCACAACGCGGCACCTTCGAATTTTTTTTTTTTGCACTTACGGAGTTGTCGGCGTCCAAATATAGAGCTCTCCAAGTTTTATCGTCGCAGCTTTAGTCGTTCCTGCTATAATAGACCTAACCGTTCCCTTCCGTAGGCTTGAAACAATACATTTTTAAGAAATCGATGGATCTTTTCTCGATATTACGCACGCCGCGTTGTGCCCGGTTTTCCCGTAGACGGTCACATATATATAAATATATATTTTATTCACCCAAGATATCTTCACAATGATATATTTAGGTACATGACCAGTAAAATAACTAAAGGTATTTCATGTTGTTATTTCACACTATATGAGCTAGCTCATTACCCTTGTAGTTACAGCAACCTTGTCACTTTTCAGGTTTTTACAGCTACCTTTTCACTTTTCTAGGTTTTTACAACCCTTCCTCTTGTGTGAAGTACTCACAGGGTTAGAACAACTGCTAAAATATCAGCTGAGGGTGTGTGTAGCCCCTACAACTAATTTCAGCTGTGAGTTGCCAGTCCTTTAGTATTAACTACAGCAGTGAAGATATCTATAGTATGTCCAAGTTGAGTTGGCCACAAGAAAAACTTAAATAACTTTAGAATAGAAGCAGCTACACGTGGGGGGGGGGGGGGGGGGGGGGGGGTTTGCATCATTGGAAGCTCATGCCAAAGCATTTAAAAATATTCCCTCAGTAAACTGCAAAACCAGAGGGAAAGTGCTGAATGCTTGTTCCTGAGGAATTTAATTAAATTGCGATCCGGCATAGCTATGGAGTTCTGCTTAGGTTGTGGCTCTAATCTTCCATCAGAGTCTAGATATGTTCGTAGGCTAGTTGCAGAGAGATCAGATCTCTCAAGACTCCATTCTGAAGTAGTGTTAGCTTGGCGTAATCTAATGAAGGAAGCATTAATGTAAGAGAATTCTGGGCCCTCTCTATGTTCAGTAGCTGTAATCTTACATTACAAACCTCATCAGGTAAGAGTCTCCCATGCTTGAAGAAAAAAAAAAAGAACCATTGTTTCTGCTGCGTATTATCGAATGGTGGGGTATTGGCGGGGAATAAATTAATGTCCGGATCTACAGGCGGTGCACGTTGCCAAAAAAGTGCTACAAAGTTTTATAACCAGGCCACGATATTTCCTGATATTTCTTCCAGATTCGCTCTAAAATTGTGACCGTCTACAGGAAAACCGGGCACAACGCGGCGTGCGTAAATATCAAGAAAAGATCGATCGATTTCTTAATTAAAAATGTATTGTTTCAAGCCGACGGAAGGGAACAGTTAGGTCTATTATAGTGGGAACGACTTAAGCTACGACGATAAAACTTGGAGAGCTCAATATCTGGACGCCGACAACTCTGTAAGTGTAAAAATATTTTTTTTCGAAGGGTGCTGCGTTGTGCCCGGTTTTCCTGTAGACGGTCACAATTAGTGAGCGGCTCCTTCGGCAGGTACTTTGTCCTTGTGTAGTAGTGGAAAAGCCCCTGTAACTATACAATAGTAGTAATCGTGCATAGCAACCACCAACAAAAAATTGCGTAGGCGGTGTGCGGCCACCCTTAAATTAGTACAAACTTCAAACCAGAACAATAGTGTCAACTATAGAAGAATTCACACTGGTAGACACACTGGATGTTTCAATACTTTCAAAAAGCTTACAATACTGGGTCGCCTTAGTCGTCTGGGGCTGGTAATTTCACTACTTGGGTTCTTCTCTCTAGGTGCGTACTGTGAAATGAACAGCACTAGGTAATAACCATTTAGAACTGCAACACGGTCTTGACTAAACTCTATCAAAAGTTAATGCATTAATAATGCACACCAGGTAGCCACCCCTTTCCACGTGAAAGTTGATTTACTCGCGTCAATTGCAATTAGTTCACATCATTAAATTGCTTCCAGTTTTTTACCAAGTGCATTCCTCGTTTACTGTGCTTGTGGTCATGCCAACTCAACTAGGACATACTATAATCTGGAATAAACCACTTATTACTCTGGGCAGAGGCATATGGCTAAATATCACTTTGAGGCTTTATTTGCACTCACCTCTGGCTCATGAAAATAAGTTATGTGAAAATTAATTAGCCTGCTCCTTGAAATATTTCACCATATCACACTCCGACTCATATATATATATAATATATTATAGTACTTATTACCTGAGTCAGAGTGTGATATTGTGAAATATTTCAAATATTAAATAATAAATATATTATTTTCAAAAGCCAAGCCAGAGAGTGAACTATCTAACCATATCACTTTGAAGAGTGTAATAAGTTGTTCATTCTAACCTATATATCTTCACTACCTAGTTTGTACTACAACCTAAACTCACACATTTAGAGTTGCCTGTAGGGGTTCCCCAAACCCCAGCCCTTATTTTAACAGCTGCTCTAACCTTGTTGGGTACGCTACACCTGGAAGGTAGCAGTAAAAACCAGAAAATTGTGGAACTTGACTTGTTGCTATAACTACAAGTGTGAACAGCATGAAATATCTTGAGTTATTTTTTCATGGTTACATACCTAAAAAATATCATTGTGAAGATATCTAGGGTGGAATAAATTCATTAATTGTGACAGTGCCTAGGAAAAGGGACCTTTTACGTAAAATCAAAAATGTACAGTAGAGCCCAAACACCGACAAAATTTTTTTTTTTTGGTTTTCTTTTTATTGGCCCACAGGTATCTCCTACCCTTTAGCTACACTGACACCAAATTTGAGTGGCTGAAACCGTTGTTAAAGGTCCGAGCGCCCTGTTTAAACACAGTCACCTTTTACTCTCTATTTTGACCTTCTGTGCGTGCACGGAAATCCAACCCGCGAGTAATTGAAAATCGTGGGCGAATTCAATTTGTTGCCTAGCAACAAATTATCCCTACCGCGGGTAAATATTCTTATAAGTTTTTGTTAGCATTGCAGCAACAGAACAGAAATAGTAAATGTGAATAATCAAGCTATATAGGTTGATGTTGCTATTTATGGAGTCTTGTAGTTGGAGCCTGCAGACCTGGAGACTCCTGGGACTACTTTTGTAAAGACAATAGAAGAATCAGCAAGTCTCTGACTGGACAAAGGTTTCAGTGATGATGAGGACTTCTGTCACACTACAACAAGAGAAGGCAACACATTTTGAAAGTCCATCATTTTTGTTCATTGATTTAAAGAGATTCCTATTGTTTATTTGTTCCAAAACAGGCAACAAGCTGGCTGCAAGACAAATATAATCCTAAACTTAGCTAGCCAGTGAACTAACCAAGCTGGTTGATCATTTCTAAAAGAGTGACTGTATCAATGACTTACTGTAACTATCAAACTGTTGGAAACAGAAAAAAAAAAAAAAAAGAAGCACAAAACGGCCTGCAAAATTATATTTATACGCATCCAGTGCTATTTAAAGACATACCTGTCTAGTACTCTTACACAATGTAGGGTCTAAACTGAGTAAGGCCTCCCCCATCAATGAAGTAAGAGGTCCCAACTATAACTTACTGCCGCGAGAAATTGAATAAGAAGTTTTAATTGCAGTTTTCTCGAAATAACTGTGCTCAAGATCGTCAGATTGCCGCTCGTATATTTAGTGAACCAAGGAGCGCCTGCCTATAAACTTGATATCAAAATACTCCATAAGAAGTGCTCTACACAGTGGTATGAATAACTCATTTTTCATTTTTTACGGAAAAGGTCCCTTTTCCTAGGCACTGCCACAATTTTGAGTGAGTGCATTATACCTAATTTTGTAAGGAACAGCCAACATACACTTATTACAAATAGTTGTACCTGATGTATGGTTAGCGTATTTCTCAAAGTCCTTGCCAAAAAAATTACTATTGAGACAGATTAGAAGACAGATTGATGTGCAGTAACAGACTACTGTCATGTCAAAATCTAAGTAAGCTAGCCTGTCTTGATAATTAACTTGTCTAGCTAAATGGTTGAAAGAACCTGGAAATCAGTGGTGGGTGATTTAAAAAATAGCATTCTAAGTTGACACACTATGTCACACTGATTCATTAGAAAGATACCAAACTTAATATCTAAATCATGAAAAAGTTAAAAATATAGTCTTTTAGAAATAAACTAATGTGGTGAACTTGTCAAATAATAGTATTTGTAGTCTTAGTAACAAATAGTGAATGTTCTTCAGAGAAAGACAGTATGCAAGATAAACACAATTAGCTAGAGACAAGACCAATAATTGTACCCAAAATATAAGGTTGAGTATAACTGTTCTAATAGGACTACACTACAATCTTTCATTTGGTACTGGTCCCATTTACCTTGAGCTTCATTCTCCTTGATCACCAAACTGAAGAAGAGAGTCCCAAGAAATAGAGCTAACATAGTGTTGTACAGACCTACTGAGATAACAGCGGGCGCTCTGTATGCTCAGCTCTCCAGTAGGTGAATGGCAACTATTTCTTTACATACTGTAGTCAGCGGTGGCTAAAATCGGAATTAGCTAAAGCAAATAGCCAGAAACTAAGTGCGACGATTTTTTAGTACCAGACTATAATTAACTCCCCCCACATACTACTTTTGCAATTGAACCGGTAGCTCCTCCCCCTTATCGAGCCCAATTACATGTATCCCCCTTCGAAGGACTCTACATTTTAATGGCCACGCAAAAAATTGAATAGCCAGCGCTAAAATTTTTATATAGCCATTTATGAAAACTTTAAGAAGAACCTGTGGGTGTAGAGGGTTATTTTTATTTCACCTTATCCCGTTATTGATAATATTCAAATCTATTTGTCTATCAAAAAAGCTACATTGAACTTCAGCTTACTAGTAGGCATTATTATGAAATAATGGTAATGTACATTTTAATGCTTGTAGTAGCTTAACCCAAAGAAATATACAAAACTCAAAGTAATTAATTTTAAATTTTCCTGCATACTCACAAAAATGTACTTATAAAACAGGGACATCATATGAATAGTAGCCTATACTGGAGAGGTTTGTAAAGATAAACTAATTAGTGTTGCTTTGTAAAGATGATTCTAAATTATACTATAAAAATAGTCAGAAGATGGTAGGAGTATTTGGTATTCCTGAAATTAGTAGACATAAAAATATATTCCAGCAATCAGACATATAATATGGTATAATCACATTAGCTAATAAATTAGGTTTGAAACTATATTCAAGTCTCTCATATTTTTTTTAATGATTTCAACAGTTTTTACTGCTTTTATTTTGGACGTTATTTTTAGTATTTTTAAGATATATATATTATATATTGCAAGTTAACTGAACAATCAATTTATTATGTATTGACCATTTGAAGAGTGTACTTTCAATAGTTTACAATGTGTCAACTAGACTGACTATCCCGATATTACATATTGGGTTGTATATAGTCAGACAATATACAGTATAGTAGAAATGTAAATGTAAACATGTTATTAAAATTTTAACATAAAGTTTATCATAGCAAGAATACTGAATGAAGATCATTATATCTTTTGTTAGGAAACATGATTCAGTCAAGATTAATGCAGTATAAATATTAACAAAAAATTATTAGACACTTGACTCTTTTGGGTCATGTTCAGTATAATAGCTGTTAATCACTCATCAGTGAAGTTTAAAAAAATTTGCAATTGTTACTTTGATATCATTTTGTCTGCAAAATAAAAACATAACAGCACGTTCATACTAAATCTTGAATAACAGGTAACAATTTTGGTTCTGTACCAAGTTATTATATATAATAAATAGGAAATTTTTCTCTTCTTAACAGCCAATTTCAGCCGAGAATGACTGAATTATATATAACAATATATAATATTATTCCATGCTAGACATTTTTTACAAAAGCTATTTTTAGGCACACAATCACTCACATTATCACAGTGTTACCTCAAGCTGTATTTCCAAGCTCATTACACTCTGTTAGCTAATAGTAAATGCAGCTGGCCTAGCTTACTTGTAATTTGTGTTTGTGAAATATTTGGCCTTATCACATTCTGATTCATGCTATTAGTTATACATATACAAATATTGTTGTAAAAACAAGTTAACTTGATGATAGTTTAAGAAATCACATTAATTATTTTTTATTAACTTCATGGTTATGATGAATTACAAATAGAAATAGAGCAGTGAGAAATGATAATGATAAGTGATTTAAAATTATAAGATTTTTTTAAACTTAATAGAACTCAATGAAATAGAATATGATACTTTAACTTGATAACACAAACTTTTAGTACATTGTTATGCTAAATTTTACAAGTTTTGTAAACATGATAGCTTCCCAAAGTTTTACTTTAGTAAAGTGTGGTGTTTACTCCTCGTACGTAAACAAACTATAACAGCATAGAGTATTATGAGCGACATGACAGTCAGGATGAATAAAAGAAATAAAAGTTCAACTATGAGTACATTTTACTATTTCCATGGTAATTTTATATATATATATATACATTGAGGTCACAAAATTACTCCTTCATGACAAATAATAATTCATTTCATAGTTATTTAATGTCAATTCTTTTGCTTACATAGCTCTTATTATTTCATTTTTACGAGTTCCATGATTAACATTCCGATGTAAGACATGTAAGTGGCTAGCAGGGCTTCAATTTCATTATAGACTTAAATATTCTCCTGTAATATATACTAGTGAAGTGAACCTAAAATCCAACATCCACACTAACGATGAAATTCATGACTCCAGATAAATCCAAGAGCAATGAGTCAAACATATTTAAAGATTTTGTCCATTTGAATTCTACAAACTTGTATAAAGAAAGCCAACAAGATTTATTCCTTTAATAAGTTTAGTATGCATTGTTCTCATCTTATTGAAAGGTATTTTTTCATAATAAAGGAAACTCGCTCAGTTAACAATAATTAATATAGACACAACAAAATAAATCGGAATGACAGAATTGTGTCAACTATTAGCTTAACTATTGACTCATGGTGTATTCTTCTGTAATTTTTTTTTATAACTAACATTATGGAAATTATAATCACAATTTTTAACCATAAACAGCTTCACTCAATAGAGTACAACTCAAAACATAAATAGTTGCATGACAAGTAAATTAGATAACTATTCTATCTCCTTTCCTTGATTTAAAGCAATTGCATGATAACTTAATTGGTATGTTGTTATTGATGTTAACGGCCTGGAAATAACTATAATTTAAAACTGACCGTAACCAAAAAAAGCTCAAATAGAAGTACATATAATAATCACTGCGATTATATCGCCATAGTTACTGCACTGACACAATTCTGTCATTCCGATTTATTTTGTTGTTGTTGTTGTTTTTATTTCTTATGTATAGCTATTTACCAGGAATTAATTTCATGATTAAGGATTATTGATCATCATGGAATTTGTTTTCTTTTCTTTACGTTGTTTAATTAAGGTAGATGATAAAATATTTTGTTATTTTAAAATATTTAATTTTATTATGTTCATGGATACATAAAGAAATGAAATGTTTATTAAAACAGTAATTGTGCTTAGTAGTCTCATACAAAAACACTCCACTGATGCTTAATTCTTATTCTATTTTTTATGCATTAAGTAACATGTCAGTATTCATCTACCCTCACTTCAAATATTCTGAAATAGAATTCCCTGGAGTGTAACCCCAATTATTATATGATTTGTGGTAAAGAGTTACACAATAAACTCAAGATATGACACGTATTATCAATCCTTCCAATGACACTGTCACTGTGACAAGGACCAGAATAGAGAAGTATTGCACTCTCAACTATGACAATGAAATCACTCTACTAATAGGGAAAATATATACTTGTATGGATATAGCCAAAGTCACTAATCATTGAGATGCACTGTTCCTACTTTTGCCATTATAGACTATATTTGTCATTACAAAAGAGACAGTGTTTTATATTATAATGAAAAATAACTGCATGTAAAGCATCATTATCAACAATGATATTAAACTGCTTTGGATTACATTCACAGAATATCTGCTGTATCAATAAGCTAAATGATAAAATTAGTTATAGGATTAACATTTCTTTTTACATCTCACTGCCATAGATCAATATGACCCAGTTGCTATGATGTCATTTGCCTAATTAAAACTTCCTAAATTATCAGATGCTGTGGAACTGTAAACTTAAATCTATTAGTCTAAATATTTTACTGATCAATTACATCATCAAGAATAGTATTGATGAGACTTTATGACTGTTATATCTGGAATACTTGTTTCTCTATGGCATGGTCAGTGTTTTGCAGTTTATCATGCATCAGTCAAGTATATGTCATGCCCCACCCCTTCATTCATTATTGTTGTATCACTCTCGTAGACTGACGTGTATATTGGAGGGAGCGTTCTCTTACTTGTAGCTGTCATCGTAGTCCTATACTTACTTTCTAGAGCTGAGACCAGTTCCAATAAGGTGTTACATACAATATTGTTATTTTGTATCATTAAACATGAGAAATCGAAAGAACAACAACATAATCTTACTAAATCCTGAATATTCCATTTCATTGTTTATAAATTGCAAGAATACTTATATTATATACTTTAACCACTTATTTTAATCTCATCTCACTGTTTAAAGCATTTGTAATTATTTATCAGTTTTATCAGAAATGAGTGAGTCAATACAATGAATCATGACTCTTAATGATATTACACTATAAACCCACTTTCATTTTCAACCATAAAGTTGAAGAATTTTGTGTGTAACAATAACATAGTATATAATAATATATTTGTACATACTTATCTGAAACCAAAAGTTTATAAATACATTAAATCTACTAAATTTGTCTTTCATGACGTGCTCCATAATAAATTTATTTTCATAATTATTCAGTAACAATCTATTTGATCATAGAGATGTTTGTATGAGTTATGTGATTGACATTCAGATGTTAGACTGCAGGCGGCTAGTTAGAGGATTAGTAAACTCTTCAATTACAGTATAAACTAAGACATTATTATGTACTACAAATGAAGTGAACACATAATCCCAAATTTTATTCCAACACCATAGTTTGTTATGGGTATGAAATAATATAAATGTAAGTTTTTAATACCACTAAAAATTCTCAATATTTGAGACTTGGATTTAAAGATGACTAACACAATTTAATTCCCTAAATAATACCCTGAGGCGCATGCGCACTGAGGGTTAATGACACACAGACAGGATGACTATTGTAACCCTCTCGCGCATGCGCGATGAGGGTTAATAAAACAAAGTTCACACTAAGTATTATTATATTTACTTAACACACCATAGTTATGGTTAAAATTTTCAAATTACAGTGTAATCACTCAATACTTTCAATATAATTTAGCAAGTTTGTACACATGCCATTATGTTGACTTATGTTACAAATTTATTTCTCTTGACAGGATCATGCATCTTCCTATATAATGAATTCAATATAGTTCCAATCAAAGTAATATGTGATATTACAATGTGTCTATGCTGTTCACTATTTACCTAAACATTCTTGAGTCTGATACTGACTAAACAACAATATTCTTATAACCCTATGCAAGCTGTATAACTAATTTTCTGGTAAACATACTTGAACACACAATCATTGTAGAGTAGTTGATGAATTCTAACAGACCGTTTAGAAACTGCTCCCCTAGCTTATCAGCTCTCTCTTGTTACTCCTCTGCTTTTATTTCTACAACTTCCTGCAGTACTCTCAATTTACATAATAAGTTACAGCAAATATTTTGCAAATAAAATATTATTTTTTTTAATTGTTTGTGTTTATTAGAACAGAAATCCTGAAAAAGAACCCTCAATTTATTCAAGAATCCAGAATTTAAACACTGATATAGCGTTTTAATTTAGTATTTTTCTTAGTTTATGCTTACACAGCGTGAATGTATATAACTGAAAATGATATATAAAAGGCCAACTACTGTTTGTGTACTTAGCTATTTTTAGCATAGTACAAACTATTAAAAAAACTGAGAACTTTTTGAATGAGAAACTAATTTACGATCTAGTTAAACTCTTATTTTTTATTGTGTCTGAACTAAGCGCAGAGTTCAGATTAAAATGAATAAGGCCGCAGACTGAATAGCATTGAGTTATTGCAACATCAATTTTGTAAGGAAAAACACTACAGTTCAGTTACATCATTATAATTATTATTTGTACAGTAAAGAATCAGGATAGTAATATGTTCTTTCATATAGGTTGTACAAATAACTTCACTAACACATTATATGGTAACTTCTGACAGAAATATTACAGTATGTATTGCACTCATTCGAGTTTATGAAAAAAATTCTAGTGTATGAACAATTTGAAGAGTTTGTATAGCAAATCATTGGAGTATACTCATAATTAATTAAACTAAAAATAATAAAAATAAAAATAAATTGTGATTATGTTCCCACGCTATAAACTTACTGTAAAAATGCCAAAATTAATGATAAATTAACACAAACAAAGCTAGTGAGAAACTTTTATAATAGAACAACCATAGTTCTATTGCACACTTTCATAAAGTGGAACAGGACCAGATTGTGATACAGTGGAATGATCTGTTTTCTCCACAATGTCATATGACAGATTAGTCTCACAGGTGAAGTCATCAGTTGATGGAGTAGATATGACATTTACTACACCATATGATACATTGTTGTCATACTGAAGAGAAACCTAAATATAAGCGATATGAGAATAATATAATGTTACCACAAATTATTTATTATAATTCTCCCCTAATTAAATATTATGTAGGTTAATTATTTTTCAGTTCATTTATTATACATTACAGATATTATCATTACCAATAAGGCAAAAAATTAATTAGCTGAATATCAGCTCATTAACCCTTTCGTTCCCAATCCCGCTTTAAAGCGGGTGAAGACCGGTTGGCTTCTCCGAATTTTTAAAAATAGTTACTTTATAGCTAGAACCTTCAGATTGCATACACAGGTGCCCAATGCATTGGAGAAGCATCTAAAATCGCTTTCAGCCAGGACTGCTTCGACAGTACCTCACAGCAGTTGCGTTTATTTCTTCCTCGGCAAAAAAAAAAAACATCGGTTCTCCGTCGAATTTTTAAAAAAGTTACCTTCTTCACAGCAGCTTCATTTATGGATCCAGTCATCTCCAGAGCTTTGTAGAAGAAGCGAAAAATTGCTTGAGCTCAGTAGCCGTCCATAACACATTGAAACAACCGCTTCTTTGCCGACCAAGACTTTGCGGTTGAACTTACTGTCTTCTCCATTTTTTATAAAATCGCCAGTTCAACTGGGGACCTCCCTATTACGTACAGTCTTAGGTAATGCTTATTACATCATAGGAAAAAAGTGAGCGTGTCGTGTGACCCCGGTAACTATGCAAAAAAAATTTTTTTTCAAAGTCATTTTTTGGAAGATGGCGTCTAGAAATTACAATGCGGTGCAAGTTTTAGACTTGCTTTATGCTGACTCTAGCGACTCAGGATCAAGCGGAGAGAAGGGAGACGACATCTAGGGCTATAGGAGGCCCTGTATCAGGGTTGGTGGACCAGACCCCGTCAACTCTGATAATGAAAATGGGAGTCAAGAAGATGATCGAGGTAAGCTTGTCTTTCTCTTGTCTTTCTCTTGAAAAATAGCAAGCTTCTGTTGTGGAAAGGACTTATTTATAGCTATATTGAGATAGAGTAAGCTGTTTAGCTATAATATATGTATATATTTCATTGAGTTTTGAGATTTGAAAGTGGCTTGTGGTTTTTTGAACAAATTCAAATTTTCAAAAAAATTAAAAAAATTTTTTTACCACATATACTACTAGGACCAGATGTGAATGCAGTCACCGACCTGATTACGCAGATGAGGCGACAGGAGCAGAGTCTTCCAGTGATGAAGGAGAGGATACCGGACCTGTGTCTTCCAATGATGAAACACGAATAGGCAGCAGGTTCCAGTGATAAAGAAGAGGAAGTGGCTCCTCCTGCTCCAAGTTTTGGACGTCCTCGCGGTCGGAGAAGGCGGGAACCGAAGAACAAGAGTCGGGTGGATGAGGTAGGGGGAGAGTGGCACACTCATTGATATTCCATAATCTTTTGTGTGAAGGACCACAGACTTTGATATTTGTGGCTGCTTCCCCCTCCCCCCCTGAACATCCCAAAAGTTGTAATATGTATTGTTATTGTCGTTGACGTTGTCAGTGTTTTTGTGGTGTTGTAGTGGAGCTTCGCACTCGATGTATATGTGTGTGCGTGGAGTTGAAATGTTATTCTGGCGCTTCCAGATCTAACCGGGGAGGGAACGAACTCGGGGGGGGAGGGGGGGGGTCTTTTCCAATCGGGGCTACTATGCCCATGTAAGTAGAATTTCATGTGTGTGTACACCAGTCAATTTATGTATAATACATTATACATTTATTTTTATGATCTGTATTCACCTGTATCTTCTTTTTTCTAGTGTGTGTGTGTGTGTATGTGTGTGTGTGCATTTGTGGAATGAGAGAGAGCAACCGTGGACAAACAGTATGTAGCGCTTCCGTATACAACCTAGGAGGGAACTCTGGATCTTTTTGGATCGTGACTACTATGCCCATGTAAGTTGAATTTCATGTGTGTGTGTGTGTGTGTGTGTGTGCACCAGTCAATTTATGTATAATAAATTATACATTTATTTTTATGATCTGTATTCACCTGTAGCTTCTTTTTTCTTGTGTGTGTGTGTGTATGTGTATGTGTGTGCGTGCATTTGTGGAAAGAGAGAGAGAGCAACCATGAACAAACAGTATGTGGCACTTCCGGATCCAACCTGAGAGAGAACGAACTCGGTCTTTTTCGGTCTGTGACATCATCCATGCCAAGTAAGTTGAATTTCATTTCAACTTACTGATATTTGGGTGTCCAGCTAGGGCTGGGGGGATTATGGTACAAGAATGTCAGTGAAAAGTAATGACGGGGGAGGGGGGGTTATGGTACAAGAATGTCAGTGAAAAGTAATGACGGGGGAAGGGGGGGTTATGGTACAAGAATGTCAGTGAAAAGTAATGACGGGGGAAGGGGGGGTTATGGTACAAGAATGTCAGTGAAAAGTAATGACGGGGGAGGGGGGTTATGGTACAAGAATGTCAGTGAAAAGTAATGACGGGGGAGGGGGGGGCAATTCAGCGAGGCCAGCTGTTATGTTACAAATATCATTGTTGTCTTGTGTTTTTTTGGTATTGTATGGAGGTTCCGGATCCTATGGGAGGGATCGTTCAGTCTGTGACACCATCCATGCCGAGTAAGTTGAATTCCATGTGTGTGCTTGTACTGCTTTTCATTTTCAAATTACACTTTCTCAATACAACGATTGTTCATACAGTGGGAGGCTAGCGCTGGGTTCCCCCCTAGAATTTTGGGAGTTGAATAGAAATGAACATTTAGGAAGCATTTATTTTAGTCTGATATTGTATCCCATTATGTTCCTATCATAACTGAGCCATTTAGTGCATAGGACCGAACACTGATCATCAGTGTGAAGTATAGACTCGTATGCAAAGATGTGCATCAAAGTAGTGTAGGTTCAAAAAAATGGGTGTGGCGAAGTACACTCGGAGCCCCACCCCAAACAAAAATCCTGTATAAAACCGCATACAACACATCATAAAGTTGCAATTATATAGGATCATGAATAATTTGTTGTTTGTATTACAAATATCTTTGTTGTTTGTGTTTTTTGTGTATATGAAATTGTTTTGTAGTGGAGCTCGACGTCCGATGGCATACGTTCCTTGTGGACACTCATAGATGTCTCCTACATGATCACAATCAGCACCACACACAACAAACAACATATTTTATTGTTGAACTAATATAATATTGGTATATAATGCATCAAACAATATTATTTCTATTTTATTTTATTTTTTTATTGATGGGAAAAGTGGATTTTTTGGGGGGAAAAAAAAATTTTTTTTGAAATATTAGTAGATGGCTTAAATATTATTCAATTTTCTCAATCAAAAAATGAGGGGAATCCCAAACTCTTGGTCTATTTAGTGATATATGGTTGCTATGGGGTTTTCCCAGCCAGCATCGAGTTAAAAAAATAAAACGGTAATGCTCTATTCCGCGGTAGAAGATTAGATTTTTCCGCGCGCGTCAAAACAATTTGGGAACGAGAGGGTTAAATTTCACTTTTTTAATGAAACGACATTGAGGTGATTATATACTTTCGTTTTAATTAAGTATAATGTAATTTGAAGAAATTACTCTCGAATCATAAAATTGGAGTTATTTTATACTTATTTCTAAGGCTAATATTAAAGCTAGATAGTATCAATCAACCTTTCACTACGTACAAACTAGATATTTTAGTTACCAAATACAATAAATTGTTTCATTAATGTAGCCAATGCTTGTATAATATTACTGATAACATAGAATACTATAAGAACATATTATGCTAAAATTGAATTTTATTGAACCATATAGCTATAATATGACTGCACAGTTGCTATGATATCATTTCCCTCATAATAACTTCCTAAGTACAATCAGATGCTGTGGAACTCATAAAAAAATATGTTATCGTAACTTAATCAAACATTATGAAATAGAATGTTACTTTAACTCAATAACACAAACTATTAGTGCACTTTCGGGTTAAATTTTACAAGTTTTGTAAACATGATAGCTTCCCAAAGTTAACTTCAGTGTGGTGTTTACTCCTCACATGTAAATGAACTTATACTATGAGCGACATGACAGTCATGATGATGATGAAGTTTAACTATGGGTACATTTTACTATTTCTATGGTGAAAATTTAATTAAAAATACATAGAGGTCACACAATTCATCTTTCATGACATAATAAATAATTCATTTCCCTACCTTGTGCATGACAATTAGTTTGTTTATATAGCTTATATTATTTCATTATTATAAGTTGCATGGTTGACCTTTTGATGTTAAACATGCAGGTTGGCTGACTGGACTTCAACTTCATTATAGACTTAAACATCCTTCTGCAATATATACTACTGAAGTGAACCTAAATTCCCCAATTTTTTGCCAACACACTCATGACCCCAGAATAATCCCGAAGTAAGTGAGTCAAATGTCTATGGTATCTCAAATCTACAAACATGCTATCTAAGTTAGCTTGTAAAAACTACATTATGTTAGTCTTCCCTTCTCTCCCCCAAAAAAGGTTTATAGCTATGCATTGTTAACATCATATCGAGGTTTATAGCTATGCATTGTTAACATCATATCGAATGTTTTTTTCTTGAATAAGCAATACTTGGTCAGTTAACAATAATTTAGACCCTCAAGTACACTTAAGCTTATGTATACCAACGTATTGTAAAATACTAATATCAATTTAGTTTATATAACACCACCCTTTGTGTGCCTGTGGTATCTTGTATCTATACCATATCACAACAGGTATTTAATTATTTTGATCATGTTTATTACATCCTGCACTTCCTGTTTCATACACTTTCTTATCATTTCTTATTCAACATCAGTTATGTGTCATTTTAGGATTGATTCACATGTTGTACACAATAATTGTATATTGATTTACATTTACTTTATAAACATTTGAGTGATAGTAAAGGTTTTGTTGTCAGAGAACCTAAGATAAATCAGTTCCTTAGCCATGTAAAAATATTATTGCATATTAGTTAATAAAAAATCACAATATAAGTTAAGTATTTATTACCTATTGCAAATAATACATTACATATGCATTATTATTAAAGAGTTTAACCGTGACAATCAGTTTCACTCAACTGACTTGGCCTCAAAACATATTTTCTTTACATGACAAGCAACTCCTCTATTTCTGCTGTCCTTTGATTAAAAATTTGCTCCAAAACTTACTATATAATGTTATTATAACATTTTTACAGTCTTGAAGTAACTACTTTCATTTGTCAGCTGTAGATTCAATTTACATGCTAAGTAAAATGTTTGCAGGTTATGCTTGTTGTCATAAGTGAAAGAATATAATCAGTAATGTTGTGATGGCTGTCCCCGTGTTAATTGAGAAACAACTGCTACCCAGTAGATGCTGCCACCAGAGGCAATCTCGACAGAATTGGACAAGGAGGGGTAGTGGTAGTGGGCCGCCTACTGCAAACAAAGAAAAAAAAGGGTATTGTTCATTCTAGCCTGGCTTGTGTGGCTGGAGATGAAATATCAGTTGATCCCAATGCTTAGTCAAATGGTGATAGGAGACAGCCAAGTCCAACAACCACAATTAGTTACATTTAGTTTAATGAGAAACAAGGAATAAAATGAGTTGCGATAGAAGTATGGAAAAATTGGTAACTAATATAAAATGAAAAGTGCATGTATTATAAGTAAACAGTGATTAGATACAAACTTCGAGGGAATAAAGTTCGAGGGAATGAAGACAAAGAACATTGAACTTTCATCCACTCACTTATCATTCATGCATTCATTTATTTCATACTTGATCACCCTTTACCTACTTCCGGTTATCTAAACCCATTGACTTCTTTGTAATGTTCATTCCATTAAAGTTCTGTAACTGTATGAATGTGTGGAAGATTATTATTATAGTTTTTCCTGGTCCTTCGATTGCTGCTCGAAGTCTGACTAGTTTGTGGGATTTAAGAACCCACAACATATGCTGTTATTAGATATAATAGTCAAGTTTGACCTCACTCTTAAATGTGAAGTTATAGGAGTCAGTATCATTCACATATACTCAGTGATGTCTTTCAATTGATTTGGATTCAAGAATGTGAGAGTATGTTCAATTTTCTTAAACGATCTGTGATGTCTGTCAGAAGTATATATAAAAAGGTGTCAATAATAATTTGAATTTCATTGAAGAAATATGGATGAGTCAGGGGTGATTAGACATAAGTTTTAAGAAACTAATAAAATAATTAGTAAAAATAAAAATGTTAGTAAACATGTCATGTTCAATATATAACAGCTGTTAATCACTCATCAGTGAAGTTTAAAAAAAATTGTGCAATTGTTACTTTGATATCATTTTGTCTGCAAAATATAAAAGATAGCAGAGTATTAAATCTTGAATAACAGGCAACAATTTCGGTTCTTTACTAAGTGATATAACAATAATATAATATTTATACATCTTTAAAATGCTATTGTTTAGGTACACCATCACTCCTATTATCACACAGTTTTACCTCACGCTGTATTTCCAAGCTCATTACCCTCTGTTAAGCTAATAAAATGCAGCTGGCCTAGCTTACTTGTAATTTGTGTTTGTGAAATATTTGGCCTTATCACATTCTGATTCATGCAATTATTTTTTCATATACAACTACTGCTGTAAAAACAAGTTAACTTGATATAGTTTATAATAGTCAGTCTATAGTAAGAAATCATTAATTGTAATCATTAATAATTTATTAACTTCACGGTTATGATGAATTACAGATAGAAATAGAACAGTGAGAAATGATAATGATAAGTAATTAAAATTATAAGGTTTTTTGAAACTTTATAGAAAACAATGAAATAGAATATGATACTTTAACTTGATAACACAAATTTTAGTACACTGTTATGCTAAATTTTATGATTTTGGTAAACATGATAGCTTCCCAAAGTTTAACTTTAGTAAAGTGTGGTGCTTACTCCTCGTAGGTAAACGAAGTAGCTAGTGTATTATGAGTGACATGACAGTCACGATTAATAATAGATAAAAGTTCAATAATGCGTACATTTAACTATTTCTATAGTGAAAATTTAATTATAAATACATTAAGGCCACAAAATTTTTCCTTCATGACATAAATAATAATTCATTTCATAGTTATTTTATGTCAATTCTTTTGCTTACATAGCTCTTATTATTTCATTTTTACGAGTTCCATGATTAACATTCCGATGTAAGACATGTAAGTGGCTAGCAGGGCTTCAATTTCATTATTGCCTTAAATATTCTTCTGTAATATTATATACTAGTGAAGTGAACCTAAAATTTGGTTTGTATAAAGAAAGCCAACAAGTAAGATTTCCCTTCTCTAATAAGTTTTGTATGCATTGTTCACATCATATTGAAAGTTTTCTTCTTGAATAAAGAATGCTTGGTCAGTTAACAATAATTTATATAGACAATGAAGTATAGTTATGCTTAATGTAATACAATATTTTGTAAAAATATTATAATCAAAGCAACTTTTTATGTTCTGGTGGTGTCTTATGTCTATTCACTATATTATTATACTGGTTTTTAATTATTAAGATCATGTATTACCTCCTGTATTTCCTGTTACTGTATCATTTCTTACACACATATGATTAGTTTACACCAATAGCAAAATACGATTTACAGTTTACTATCTACATTGTCCCTTAGTAATGAGTTCAGCCAAGTAGGTCATACCAAAAGCATCATCACATCGTATATGTAGCTAGTTGTTACTTGTGACAAAAGTATAATATTACAGTACATATTTAGCTATATTGAAAGTTATTTTTCTATTATATAAACAGCATGATGAGTCTCCAAAACAGATCACTGGAGAATATTCATGTAGGGATAAGTATATACAAAAGTTTCAATTGTATTTTCAGAAGATCTACAATAATTAAAGGATTGCTGGTTCAATAAATAAGCAGTCACACTCTTTGTTATTATCATAAAAAGAAGATGCAGAAACTCAACAACAACACAAATTTCATTGGTAAAACTAACTATAATAATTACAATAAATTGTGATTTTTGTCCAAGTATTATAAACTTTCCACAAAAAACATAATGTTAATGATAAATTAACACAAAATATGTAAGTGAATCGTTGTCATGAAGATCTAACTAGCTCTATTGTATGCTTTCATAAAGTGGAACAGGACTAGACTGTGATACAGTGGAATGATCTTTCTTCTCCACAATGTCATATGACAGATTAGTCTCACAGGTGAAGTCATCAGTTGATGGAGTAGATATGACATTAACTACACCATATGATGCATTGTTGTCATACTGAAGAGAAATCTAAATGTAACGTGAAAGCATATCACAAATTATTAATTATTATTTTCTCTCCTTCTGTAATGTATTTTAACATGTTTTTTCAATAATATACATAAACATTGCTTGTAAAAGACCACAAATATTACAGAACTCTATAAGATCAAATACAAAAATTGTATTTTATTGACACATGTAGCTGAATTTTTCTTTTTTTACATACGTACATCTGCAGCTTTTGTTTTCCTTGCATCAGATCTTCATACAAGTAAAGTTTAATAAATTATTGACATGTGAAATTTTTGGATACTTACTTTCTTCTTGATCTACATGGAAACTTATCTATTGACAACACCATCATACATGTAATAATCCTTGCCATATCATTGTATCTTACCATTTCTAATTAGAAGTACAAAAGTGACAAAAGCCACTAATATTACTATTATCATCAAAACGGGTACCAATACTCCAACTGTTAAAGATGTAATCAATATGTTATTATTATCAATTGTTGCTAAACTGAAAGTTGTAGTTTCGGCACCTACGTTAAAACATTGATCATAGAATAATAGTTACCACAAAAATGTTTTTGTCTTCTTAACCTGTCTGATGAACATAAAAAAATGAATTGAACATACAAATTGAAAATTTGCTATTATTATCATATTACGGGGAATTTATCTCTAACCTGTTGTACTAGAGCATAAGAAAATTGGATTGACTTCAAATTGCACGACAAAAGTTCTACTTTCTCCATTGACATCAGCAATTGTTATTAGATTATATAGTGTTTTCAATTCTATATTCACAGAATCAGAGCTATTTCCTATTATGATATCATTACCATCATTGGCTCGTGATAATGTATGCATACAGTTGTTATAGGAGCATCCAATGACATATTTACATGTTAAATTATAGTCTTCTGCATTCATTGAAGGGCAAACATTGAGACCTATTGCACCTATATTTATAATAGAATGAATATTGACTTCTTCTGAACTCTATTTTATAACTTACAAAGTAAATATGGTTCAGAGTATCCCAGTCCTAGACTGTTGTTAGATTTGATAGTTAAGTTATATACTAATTGTTCTTCTAAGCCAGTAATACTGACAGTGGACAATGGGCTAGCCATTGTCAGTGGTATTAATGTTCCTTCCATATTATGATTTCGAAGCATAGCAACATACATCGTCTGTTTATTGCGACACTCCTGCGGTATCTGTATAATATTGGATAATAACTTATGTTAATTAGAATAGTCAACTTATACCAACCTGTAATGTCAGATTTAATGAGTAGGAGTCACCCACTCCAATTAATGAATATTCAATATCATTTGTAGGAGGTATGTAAGGTAGAGCCCTGCTTTCACATGAAAGTGGACTTTGTCCTACTATATTAGTAGCTGTGATACACATGGTAAAGGGATCACATGACCTCACTCCTTCCAGTCTGAAGTTATAGGAGTCAGTATCAGTCACATACACAGTGATGTCTTTCAATTGACTTGGACTCAAGAATGTGAGAGTAATAGTGAAATTAACTGACACTGTAGGAATGATTCTATACACCCATGATGTCATCAATAAATGGCCATTCAAAGATATGCCCAAATCACTGGGAGGATCTGGGATGCCTGTTAGAAGTAGAACAAAATGATTTTAATGGCTATAAGAATTATATTGAAGAATTATGTATTACAGATTAATTCCTGTCAAAGCCGTGAATTCACGGCAAGCGTAGGTACCGCAGTTAAAAAAATCGTAAAAAATCGATCGCTATAGCTTACGACTAAGTAAGCATACGAGTGCGTTCTTAAAGGATTGCTATTTCGCGAGCATTTATACTCATATAGCAATAAGGGGCGTTGCTAAGGCCTAGGGTAAAAATAGAATTGACCGCTGAGTAATGGCTGAACGGTATACCGCGGAAGAGTTGATCGAACTTCTGGACGACGATTTCGACGTTTCCGAAGGGGAAGAGAGCGATTTTGAAGAAGATGGTGTTTTTTCCTATTTACCTGGAGCTTCACTTGGTGTTACAAACCATGCAGAGCCCGAGGCAAGCCGTGCAGAGCCCGAGGCAAGCCGTGCAGAGCCCGAGGCAAGCCCTAGTGAAGCAGAGAGTCAAGTGGCAGTGATTCTGAACTTGCCATGGAAGAAGACAGTGTCCAGAACTATATATGTAAGTTTATTTGCTGTATACAACTGCACTAAGTTAGCTTTTATCTCAGGTATCGTAGCTGTTTATAGCTTAGCTATGTTTATAGCAAGTGAGCAGCAATTAGAAGCATTCTGTGGTTGATAACCACAACCTACATTATCAAATTCAAATTTTGAAATGTAATTGATTGTGTGTGATTGAATTGTATTTGTATATAACAGCTTCAGCATTAGTTTCTACTCCTGATGCTGGATTAGAAACTTCAACAGTTCGTGACAGATCTCCTATTGGTCCCCAACATTTCAGTAGTGAAAACCCCTCATGTGACGACATCAACTCCCACTCAAGTCAGCAGCCCTGTAGAACGAGAGACAGCGAAACATCAAAGGAGAAGAGAAAGGGAAGAGGAAACAGAGGGAGGGGGAGAGGTATTAGGGAGAGTAGAGGAAGATGTAGTGCTGGAAGTAGTAGGGCTATAACTGTTTCCACCTCAAGTGACTAAATCAATTCCCCCTCAAGGCAACAGCCCTGTAAAACAAGAAAGAGGAGAGGGAGAGGTATTAGGGGGAGGATAGGAAGACCTAGTACTACAAGAACTAAGGGTGTAGGCAGATTACAGAGGCAAAACACTAGTAGCACCGGTAGATCTACTACCCGGGGTTGCACTAAATCAAGATTTATAGGCCCACTGACATTTGAAGAATCTACGCTGTCTTCCCCTTGGAAGAAGATGGAAAGCACTCATATTGTATACCCATTTTCTGGACCCCAACCAGGTCCACTTAGGCCTATAGGTAGCAATGCACGAGCTATTGAGCTATTCCATATATTTTTTTCTGATGAAGCACTAGAGTTGGTTGTTGCAGAGACCAATAGATATGCTGCTCAATGTAGAGCTCAATGTACATCCCCAACACCTCGTGCCTGGCATGATATCACATCTGAAGAATTGAAGGCATTCTTTGGGATGCTATTTTACATGGGTATAGCAAGGCTTCCTCAGATTGAGATGTATTGGTCAGCTAAGCATGATTTGATTCGGCAAAATATATCTAATGTTATGCCTTTAGTCAGGTTTCAGCAAATTCTTCGCTTCTTGCACTTGAATGATAGTCACACTCAGATATCAGCTGGCCAACCTGGTTATGACCCATTGTTCAAAGTGCGCAGGCTCTTAGACATTATTACTCCAAAATTTCAGCAGGAATATAATTTGACTGAATCAATATGTGTTGATGAAGCCATGATACCTTTCAAGGGTAGGCTATTTTTTAAGCAATACATGAAAGATAAGCCAGTGAAGCATGGGATAAAGGTATTTGTATTAGCTGATGGAAAGTATGGTTACATATCACGAATTCAAATATACACGGGCAAAAATTCATCCCTTAGTCAAAATGAATTAGGTTTATCAACAAAAGTAGTATTAGATCTTACAAATGGATTGGAAAATAGCCATCACAAGCTATACGTAGATAATTATTACACGTCACCAATATTATTTCTGAAATTATATCAGAATGGTATAAATTGTTGTGGCACAGCTAGAACGAACAGAAAACATTATCCAGCTGAACTAACATACAAAGCCTCAGAGGCAACAAAGTTTGATAGAGGTTTCTATGATTATAGGGCCTGTGGTCCACTGCTAGCATGTGCATGGAAGGACAAAAAGGTAATAAATTTCTTGACCACCAAGCATGTAGCTGAAGACAGAACTACTGTCACTAGAACTGCTAGAGATGGCAGTCAAAAAGAGATAACTTGTCCACCATGTCTACCTAATTATCAAGAGTTTATGCGTGGTGTTGATCTGAGCGATCAAAGGATGTCATACTATTATGTGGGAAGAAGATCTAAAAAATGGAAGAAGAGGGTGTTGGCATATTTGCTTGAAGCATGTGTACAGAATGCATATGTTCTAAAGATTTTTGGACAAGGAGATGAGAAAAGAAAAGATCCCTCTTTTCTGGACTTCCGATTGGAATTAGCTGCTCAGCTGATAGGTTCATTTAGTGCAAGGTCAAGGATTGGACGTCCACGGAGCCAATCTCCAGTCGATATACGTCTTGACCAGACAAAACAACATCTCCCCATTGTAGCTGATAGACAAATTGAGTGTGTAGTTTGCAACAGAATAAGAAAAGCATGAGGCTTATCCAGATCTAGCTTTAGACATGAAAGTCATATCAAATGTTATACTTGTAATGTAGCCCTCTGCCTAAGTAAAACCAGAAACTGTTTTTATATATATCATAACGAACCAGTTTATTGGAACTAATATTCTAACTTCATAATGTCATTGTAAAACTATCAAAACATATCTATTGTTGTGGTAATTGTTGTGGTGGGTTTGTGGTTTTGTTTCATTCAATATTTGTGACCGTCTACGGGAAAATCGGGCACAACGCGGCATGCGTAAACGTCGCAAAAAGATCGATTTAGTTCTTAAAATTGTATTAAATAAGCCTAATGAAGGGAACGGTTAGGCGATATATAGCGGGAATGGCTAAGGCTACGGCGATAAAACTTGGAGAGCTTAATATCTGCTTGCCAAGGAGTCTGTAAGTGCAAAAAAAATATTTTTCGTCGGGGCCGCGTTGTGCCCGATTTTCCTGTAGACGGTCACATTTATACATGCTGGTCTTTTTTGTCAATAACTATACATAAAATATTGATTTGTTATGTTGAAATCACATTATTTTCTGAAATTATATCTAATTAATGTTTGTGGTCGGTTACTATGGCAACGAAATATGTGTCATCAGCTTCGTTTACGAAAGGGGATCATAAAAATATATGGTTGCTAGGGATATTTTTGAAGCAATAATTTAATATGATTTTTTAAAACAATTTGGTTGTTTTTAGCAAAAAAAACTTGACAGGGAAAGGGTTAAGGACAAACTTTCAGTACTTCAACTTGAATATTTTTTTATATGTATAACGAGGCAAAGATTTTAGCTCAGTCTTTGAATTTATTGACATTTGGGTTTAATTTATTGGTTCAGCTAAAGAAACTTTGTCAATTACACTAAACATTTTTATAATTCACATTTAATTTTTACGCTCACTTCTTTTCATTTTTGTCTAATCTTTTTAATCTTAACTACATCACAGTTATCGTTACAACAACCACATTATGTTAAACCACTAGATTAATATTCCATGTTGAAAATAATTGCAGCAGCTTATGGTTAACTTGATTTCTCCAGTTCTTAATAACTATGCTAAATAATTACAAAAGGTCTTCAGTCAATTCATATCATTTAATGATAGTTTTAGTACCGATATTTCAATAGAGTGCTGATTGCTACTAAACGTTTAACGTTATGTTTCACATAAAGTTCTGCTATGGACACAATAATCATGGCCATTTGTAGAATGTAGTTTAGAGAATCATAAATATAGTTTAGTGGATTATGAAACTGTGTAACTATTATTCTCTTTGTGTGACTGCATTAAATTATATAAAGGAATTCTGGGACTATCTAATTGTTAATGTTTGAACATTAGTTACTTATTACGTGTTAAGTTTATATTACATAAAATATGCTCATAAATTATTCAAATAAAAACTTAGTGGAAGAAACCAAAGTAAAAGTATCTGGTCTGACTCAGATGAAAAGAGTTATAAATACATTGTTCACTTTTATTTACAATGGTACTACTAGAGCTAAAATGTTGCGCTTATTATTAGGCTCCACACTCGGTAATTTGGTTTGTTTCTAACCAGTAGTTTTGTGTATCATTGACATTCATGTCAAACACACATAGCAGGGGGACGCTTGCACCTAACGTGTGGGCTATAAAAGGGTCACACATAGCTACCAAATAATAAAATCAATTGACTGCATTACTAACTGTAGAGTTGCAGCTCTAAAAAGTCTTAATAAAATTGGATAGTTTTCTTCCTAGTTTGGCACTCGTTGCTTTTTTTTTTTGCTAATTAATAATTAATACTTTTTCTTTCCTTTGACCTATTTGGCTTCTCATTTTAATTATTTTGCATCTTATCTTTAGTTCCTTTAAACTACTGATGACATCAGAGCAATTAAGTTGAAGTTGGATACCATATCATATCAAGTGTATAATGACAGAGGATGAATTGGACTAAACTAACTCTAAGGTTATTGCTCTATGCTTTGTAATATTTGAATTGTTAAGAATTTCTACAAGAGTCCCGTCATTTACTTATAGCTTCTATTATCCCTTAGCCTCTGCACTATTCTTAAACTCCCATTCTATTACAGCTATAGTCATTCTGCCTTCATTTAAAGCATTCATACAAACAGTCCTTTACTACATTAAATACATATATAGTCATTTTGTATTTTAATGTGATAATTTTGATCATTTTAAGCAAGAACATAATTTACAACTTACCATAAATTGTCAATTTAATTGTACTTCTAAATGCTGTATTGTTAAAAAATTGTGAACATCTCAATCCTGTCACTGATGTCTCCGTTGTGTTTACAGTTATTAATAGTGTGTTAAATACTCCATCCTTAAATCTTCCAGTAATGCCAGATACAGTAGATTCTTCAATAAGTGGGTTGATCTCTTGTTCACGTCCATTAACCAGAAATATAGTCCAAGCAGTTATAGTAGTACTACCTTCAACATGACATGTGATATTCCTCTGTGTGTTGATGGGAATATATAGTGGGCCAGTTGGAGAAATATCAACTATAAAATAATATTAATTGTCATTCTAGCTATAAATTGAATGCTAACTTAATTTATAAAATTTGTGTCACACACCAAGTTTTATTTATTTATGAAAAAGATAGTGCTATATCACTTTAATCTGGTTGTATACAAAACAATTGTTGATATATTATTGAGAAAACCATCATACAATAATTCATTTTTTGTTCCCTTTTGGAAGATCTCTGGTCAAGGAGATTTCCTGTTATTAACAAACAATGATTATAGTGGATAGCTATTACAATTATATGGACTATTTTAAGGATTATAAAAATTGTAATAAAGTCACTTCATTAATCACATAAAATGTGACCATAAAATTTGGCCTAACTTATAGCCTTTCAAGGGGATGCCTTCACCATTACATCTTGGTTCTGCAATTTTTGTCATAATTCACCAATGCAAGCCCATTCCAACAATATGGCCCTTTTATGTGTTTTTACAGCTACCTTCCTCTAAGTGGATCCTAACCTCAACCTGGTTATAGCAGCTACTAAGAAATATAGCTTGAGATTGGACTTGTTGAGTTACAGTGACAAAACAATGGACAACATTCCACCAACAGCAAAGGCTCTTTTGCACATAAAAACAGCAGCCTATCAAACTAGTGTGTGGATAATCAGCCAATATTCATACCCTGAGCCAGAATCCGGAGGTGGACTTGGAATGAATAAGTCAAGAAATAGGTTCCTGTATGAATCACTCAAACAATCGCTAGCATATAGTCAGGAGTTAATAAAATGTAGCTGCATTGTCTATACCTACGTATCTTCATCGTAAGCTCACAAAGCGTGCAAACTTATTTAGTTCAGCTGCTTTCACTCAAAATGTTTTTGTGTCAGCTCTGCGCTTTTAGCTTTCTTGGTATGTTGTTTATTCTTCAATTCTAACATGCTTCTTGAGGGCAGATCTAGAAATATGTGAAGGGGAGGGGGGCTCTTCTTAAGGAAGACTGAAATATCTACTAGTTGAATAATGTTTCATTGCACCCTATTCCCAACATGATTACATCCAATCTTGTAAAATTTCTCTGAGATTAGTCAGGAATGAAATAAATAGACTGCTAAATAAGGAAGAAATTAAAACAAAAATAATAAACAATGATATACATTTTATTGATGCGATGCTTTCACCGGAAGACTTGATTACTTGAGGAAGATATAATCAAATTTACTGCTTTAATAGTGTTTTCTCTATCTTAACTGTAAGAAATATATTACCTAAGGTAAATTCTTTAGCAAAATGGGGGGAGGGGGGGGGTGGGGGGGGAGAGTGTGAAATGAGTCAAGACAATACAAAGAAAACAGGTTAATTTTACAAATAGCATTAAGAGTTACTAATCACAATTACCATTATATATACATATATCATGAAAATATTATATATAATACTTGTTACATGAGTCAGAGTGTGATATGGGCTAAATATTTCACAAGCAGTCAAATTATTAGCCAGAGGTAACTGAAACTAAAGACTATAACTACAAGGGTGATGAGCTTGCACAATAAAGTGTAAAATAACAGCATGAAATATCTTGAGTTATTTCATGGTTACATACCTAAATAGTCCAGTCTATTTAAGGGGAAAAAGGGACAACCCGAAACAAATTGCAAGAAAAGGTTACTCACAAGATTTTGTTACACCAAGTTGTTCTAACAACTTACTAAAAGTCCCAAGGAATCTATCCCTTGATAGGAAACACCTAAATAATGCTAAACCGTTATGTATTGAATATTACAATTCATTATACATTGATAAAGTTATGATGAAAATACTTATGCAAATTGTTAAAAAAATATTGATGTAAATTGTTATAAATAGCTTTGATGATAAAAAAACTGAAACAAATGTTTTCCTTAGCTACTGTAGTTCAATTTATTGAGTTTATTCATCATGTATTTAGATTGAGTTTCCAGTAGGAAAAGATTTATGGGCACATAGATTCACAAACTAAACTTGCTTAATGCCTTTTGCAATTTGACTAGGAATACAATGTCTTCTGCGACAATCTTGGTGTACTTATTGTCCATGTAGAAGATGTGCCTCACTTGCCTTGTTTATGCTAGCACACCTCTCTCAGTCAGTGTGGAGAACTGAGACTTTCCTAAGTGTATATACATGTGTACTTGCACTGACGTAAGAACGGGAGAGGGGAGGCACAGGGGCTGACATGGGGGCAGGGCCCCCCATTGTTTACAGATTTGGGTATACAGTGACTTTTTCTTGTAGCTAGTGGACTCTCTCATATATTATGTTTGGTATAAGGGCAACCTCTTCTTTCCCATGAGTGCCTATTTACATCTAGGTCCTCAAAAAATCATACCTGAACTGAGCAATGAAGTTGTCAACCACTTGGTAATATTGAAATGAAAAGGATGCTATCCTTGTGGCAAAATAGTTGTTTTATTAATTAATGCATAGCCAACTATTAGAGCCACTGGAAAACTGCAAATTATTTTCTGGGGTGCCATTAATTGACAAGTTTTGACTACATCAACTTCTTTAGCTTAGATGTAAGAGTCTTTGAAAGATTTTTTCAGTTACTGTTAAATGGTAAGTGCACATTAAAGTCATTTATAACTTCAGGACGATAGGAGAAAGGGGGTAAGAGGGGTGACTGCCTCCCTATTCCATTTTAACAATGTAGCCAGGGGCTTATAAAGAGTAATTCTTACTGTTTACTTCAATTTTTTTAAATGTAAATCATTTTTAGAACTCTGCACAAAATTTGCACAACAGGAGCAGCTAACTCAAATTTATTTTCAATTGTGGTGGCCCCTCCACTTTTTAGCTACCTCCTAATAATAGTTACAAGCTACAGGTCCAAAAGAGAAAAATTTATTTCTTAACATTATGTTTTCTGAAATATGTACAGTTGACAAGTGATTAAACTAAAAAGTAGCTGTCAACATTCTAGTATGAGTTATACTATGAATGCCTCTAGTTAATTCAACCCCCGCCCCACCCCCACCGCCACCCCACCTCTTATCAACTTGCTCCTACCCACTAAGTTTGGGCTTTCAATAAACTATATAGAGAGAAACTATAAAGGAAGCTCTCGTAGTGTTACTCTTAACTTTCTACTGAGGTGTAGCTCTAAATTCTCTCTTCTTAACATTATCTACTGTAAGGATAAAAAAATCATATACCTGGGCTAGCAGCTAGCTCACCATTTGTGCTGAAGTGCATCAGTAGTTGGATTCAACCAGCTAACATTTGGCAACCATATGAAGCTATGGATATTGAAACTTAACAAAAATATATCACATGACTAGTGGTCAAATGTGAAGTACTTGTATAATGTAATGCCGAAATACCAAATGGCTAGGGTTAAAGGTCAAATATAACAGTAATGTCAGCAGTCTGTGTGAAATATGTTACTCAGATGGCAAATATGGATCTTATTTCTTTTTTTAAAGGGTGTAGGGCCATTTGTTTGGTAATATAGGATAAACAATAAAAATTTATTTGATGCAAATATTGACTACAATAATTATTAATTACAGGGTGTTCCTTCCTTGGGACTTTTAGTATTTTAGTAGGCACAATTTTTAACATCCAACCTTAACATGACTGGACTATAAAAGCCAAAATATCATTGTGAAGATATCTAGGGTGGAATAAATCCATTTATTTTGAGTATGTTCATTAGCTATACCTAATTTTGTAAGGAACAGCCGACATATACTTATTATTACAAAAAAGTTGTACCTGATGTATGGTTACAGAGTCCTTGCCAAAAATATAAATACTATAGAGACAGATTAGAAGGCAGATTGATGTGCAGTAACAGACTAGGGCTAAAACTGTGATGTCAAAATCTAAGTAAGCTAGCCTGTCTTGATAATTAACCTGTCTAGCTAAATAGCTGAAAGAGATTCCCCAAGTACCAGGCTAATAATGAAATATTTTTGCCTGGGTAATAGCAAAGTGTGCTAAAAAGAGTGATTTTTTCATGCAGAATATGAACCTGATATCAGTGGTGGGTGATGTTCAAAAAGTAGCATTCTAAGTTGACACTATGTCAGACTGATTCACTAGAAAGTTATCAAACTTAATATCTCAATCATGAAAAAGTTAATAATACAGTCGTTTAGAAATAAGCTAATGTGGTGAACTTGTCAAATATAGTATTCATAGCCTTAGTAACAAAGAGTGAATGTTCTTCAGAGAAAGACAGTATGCAAGATAAACACAAAGAGACGCAAGACCGATAATTGTACCGATAGGTTGAGTAATAACCGTTCTAATAGGACAACGCTAAACGTTGTTTGTCTTATACTGGTCCCATTTACCTTGTGCTTCATTCTCCTTGAACACCAAACTGAAGAAAATAGTCCCAAGAAATAGAGCTAACATAGTATTGTACAGACCTATTGAGGATAACAGATAACAGAGGGGCACAGTACGTTCTGCTCTCCAATAGGTGATTGGGACGTATTTCTTTACATACAGTAGTCAGCGGTGACTATAATCGGAATTAGCTAAAGCCAATAGCCAGAAATTTTGGGCGACGATTTTTTAAGTACCAGAAGTAACTCCCCCCACCTACTTCTTTTGCAATTGAACCGGAAGCTACTCCCACTTATCTAGCCCAATTACATGTATCCCACTTAGATGGACTCCAATTTAATGGCCACACTAAAAATTAAATAGCCATTAATAAAAACTTTAAGAAGAACCTGTGGGTGTAGAGAGTTATTTCTATTTCATCTTATCCTCTTATTCATAATATTCAAATATATTTGGCTTTCAAAAAAGCTACATTGAACTTCAGCTTACTAATAGGCATTATTATGAAATAATGGTAATGTAGATCTTAATGCTTGTAGTAGCTTAACCCAAAGAAAAATATATATAATACTCAGAGTAATGAACGTTTAACTTTCCAGAATGCTCACAAACATGCACTTATAAAACAGGGACATCATTATGAACAGTAGCCTAGTTGAGAGGTTTTGAAACATTAACTATAGTGTTGCTTTGTAAATATGATTCTAAATTATACAACAAAAACAGGCAGTATGTGGTAGGAGTGTTTGGTATTCCTGAAATTAGTAGAAATAAAAATATATCCCAGCAATCAGGCATAGCTATATGGTAATCGCACTAGCTAATAATTGTATTTATACATTAAGTTTTGAAACTATATTATTATCCAAGTCTCTCATATTTTTTATCATTTGAACAATTTCTACTGCTTTTATTTTGTAACAAATATTTTTAAGATAAAACGCACAAAAATTGCAGAATGATAATGTGTCACTAAAATGACTATTCACTACTGCTTTCGCTATAATCATTAGCGTCATCATTTTCTGTAGTCCCTCCACTTTTTTAGCTATTGTCCATTATCTTGTGCGTTCATGCTAGCCTTCATTTTTCAGGAAGAAAATACGTAATATTTTCTTAATTCAAATTCCCTGAAATAATTATGACAATGTTTACTGAATGTGGTAAAGGGTTTATCCACTCAAAAAATTCATGCTAAAAATATGTATTACCAATCCTTCCTATAACACTGTTAATGTAACAGGACCAGAATTCAGAAGTTATACTGCAGTCTCATAATCTACCATAAAATAATAGTACTGTAAGAAAAATATTATTTTTTATTATAGCCAAGCACAATTATTAAGCTTTCTGTGCTTCATTAAAGTTTAATTAGCCATTGTAGTATATAATGTAAGTTAACTGAATATTAAACAAAACAATATATACAGTTGTTGTTATTTACTTGCATGGATTTAAATTGTATAGTTTTAATCATTAAAATTTCTTCATTTAACTAAATTTAGTTTTAGTTTCAATTTATTACTACAGAAGCAAAGTCATGTTTTATGTATTCAGTTCAAAACTAAAATGCAGACATTTTACTATAATTGTATCAAAATAAGTGAATAATATAGTATGTATGAAGTTTTTGACCTTATAATTCTTGGGCGTGGTCTCTATTTGCTGAGATTTGGATAGGCAATAGAATAACTGTAATAAGACATCAACATTACTGTTTATTGTTACGCATACAGTAACTGTATGAGACTTCAACATTTTCAGAATGATAGTTTACTATTTCTGAACATTTTTAGGATGATAGTTTACCATTATGTCAACTTGACCAGCTTTACCAATAATACATATTGGGTTGTATATCGTCATGTAATATGAAGTAATGTACAAATGTAAATGTAAACATGTTATTAAAGTTTCAATGTAAAGTTTATCATAATCTAATAATGTAAATACTGAACGAAGATCATTGTGTTTTTTGTAAAGAAACATACGTTTGTCAAGCATAACACAATACAAAAATTAACAAATAATAATTAAAAATTAGACACTCGACTTTCTTGTGTCATGTTCAGTATTTAGCTGTTTATCGCTCGTCAGTATTATAATAAATATTGAGTTGTACAAGATTATCTGGGCCCACTTCATTTAATTAAGCCAATATTTTAGTATATTCATTTTCATAAATAATCCATATAAATTTAATTCAACCTTATAAAGTGAAAGTTAATATTATTTTAAATATGTAATGTTTATAATGTTATAATTTCATACAATACAAAAGAAGTAATGTCAAAATGTTTGGCATTTTTTTGCTATTATATTTTTCTAGTGCAATAAAAAATGGAGTCAATAATTACTAAAAATATAAAAATAAATGACAAATATAAAATGTATGAAGTGTTTAATTTGTGTTGTTTTCTCTGTTTTATTTGTATTTTTATGAAAGTTAATTAAAATTTTAAGCTTTGTTGACTACTTCAAGAGTGTATTCATTATGTCAGGATGATGGATGCAAATGTGTCAACTTGACTGACTTTCCCAATAAAACACAATTGGGTTGTATTGTCAGATAATATAAAGTTATATGTGCACATTTAAATGTAAACATGTTATTAAAATTCAACATACAGTTTATCATATCTATAGCAATGATAGAGACCATTATGGCATTTGTAAGTAAGCATTATAATTCTGTCAAGCTTAATACAAAACATTAACAAATCATAGTAAAAATATTAGACACTGTATAAAAACATTACATTGTAATGTTTGTTCTGATTAATTTATTTTGTTATTGCCTGATTCACTGTTACTTTTGAGTCTATTAAAATAATTATGATGTAAACATCTACACTGCTCCTTTTTTATGAATACTCTACTTGACATTTCATATAAGAATGAAAAAATATGTATTCCCATTAAAAGGATTAGGTTAAGTGCCTCATTACAGTGAACTATCAGATTTTTTGTTTCTTTCAGTAACTGTAACTAGCTATAACACAATCGACGCCTTCTGAATGAATGAAATATGGGGAAATAATAATAATAATAATAATAATAATAATAGCAACAATAAAAAGCTGCCACACAACATGTATCTCTGGTGACGTGTCTCCTGTAAGATAATGCAAAAAAGTGTCTGGACAAGTGGTATCCCACACTAATTGTCTCCCAGCTCCATGGCTCTAAAGTCATGCCATCTGTTGTTTTTTTTACCATCATCTGGAGAGGCAAGGAGGTTCCAATCTGGAGGGAATTTTAGCTGCTGACAAGGTGATGCCAATTCAGTTCATAGTTTCAACATTATTATTAACTACACAGCTAAACGTTAACAGATTAACTTTATAAGGTTAAGTGCTTTACAAAAGATCAGTGAACTATAGGATATTGTTTTTTAAGTAACTGTAACTATAACAACAGTCCGCGCGTTCGAGGGCGCTTTGTATGCGTCTCGCCCCCGCCACCTTGCCGATGGAATTTGCTGGGGCGCGGGGGAGAAAGAGACTAGAGAAGCGTACGCTAAGGTTAGAGCAGAGAGTTTATTTCATGGTGAGTAAAACTGCGTGTACGCTAGCTCTTATGAGACTAGTGACTGACTGTATGGAAATGTTTTTTATATGTTGGGTTGGGTACTTAGTTGCATACCCTCCAACTTTTCCAAAGGAGCTTCAGGGACCATAGCCACTAATTAACTAAATAAGCACGATTAAGGCTAATAAATAGGTGTAGCATTTAAAATTATATTGGATTTTTGAAATTTAAAAAAAAATTGTGGAAAAGAATAATGAATTTTTTCATTATCAAGTGCTTACTCAATGAGGACAGAGATATTGCATGGAACTTTATTCTAGTTCATCTAAGTTTTACGATAGTTGTATACAACTACCTCAAACCTTGGAAGAGATTTACATTTGATGTATCAAAATATATATCCAACATTATTCCCTATACTAAATGACTGTTCATTGTAATAATAAATTGCTGTTGCTTTTGTTTATGTATTTATTTTATAGTCATTATTATACAAAGTTTGTTGTGCTAGCTAGAAAGTAGTAAATAACTACTACTTTATTACTGCTTTTACCTTTAGAGCTTCTACCTGTACCAGGGAATTGTTGAAGCCAGCTAAAATCAAAATGGCATTGCCTTCTGGCTCTTTTAAGCTTAGGAGGACCGCAATCGCTCATGTCAACCTCTACAATAACCGTGAATCTACTCCTGCATTTGTGATACTGACGATTTTTTCCCATTTCGCGTAGAGACACTTTTTACCTTTTGCCGGTTAAAGTAACTTTCCGGGACAAATAGTAGTCTCTTCCGGGACCGGGGACAAAGTTAACAAATCCGGGACGGTCCCGGACATTTCGGGACGGTTGGAGCCTATGTAGTTGTATCATTATAATAAGATTTGGTGATTCCAGTCACCAAATACTTTAAGTGTATGGTCTCGTTTATAGTAGAACTAAGGATCCTAAATAACATAATCTATTTTACATTTCTAACAGAGTTTTTTTTTTTTTTAATGATCACGTACTGAATAGTGGGGGTAGTATTTTAGTTTTGCTTCTGTTCAGGGTTGTAAAGCCTGAATATGCCGCTACTTAGAAACTATGCTAAATAGATCAGTTCAGAATCGATATACTAATCATTTAACATTTATCCTTAAGTAGGAAGAAGCAAGCAGAGTAGTATGAGAAATGAGTATGATACAGCAACTAACTGAATAAAATACTGTGGATACAGAATATATGCAAGGGCCTCCAATAAATGGCCTTACAACAAGGTGTGTTGACATAGGAGTCATAATGTTACAGATATGTGTGTTTGTGTGGGTAAATGTTATATGAACTAAGTAATTTAGGTAGGGTGGCGTTGCTTGAAATGTTATGAAAGAGATGGTGGGTAGAGTGTACAGGTGATTAGTGGCTAATTGGTACAAATTAGCTAACTGTAATAGAAGCTTTGATATAATCAAGTTCACAACAAATTTGATGATGTACTTTATACTGTGAAGCCTGTTAAACAACAGTAATAAGAACAACTATTATTTTATTATTATTATTATTGTTTTTCCAAAGAACAAGATGTTCTTATTCTACCTTGAGTCTGCTACAAGTAAAGAAAGAAAAAAGAAGAAAAACCTCTTGCAAGTTGCTGTAAGTATGGGAGCCTGTATTATAGACTTCTGGAATTTTTTTATTTTCCGATTTCATATTACATAACTTGAAATGTTTACTTTATTACTTTTATAGTGTTGCAAACCCTCTGGTAAATGTTTATTAAAAATTATGTAACTATATAGTTGACTGACATCAGGTGAAACGTAAAGACTGCAGTAGTTTGAACAGGTGTTCATGCATTGATTATATATAGGGGTACAAATTTAACTTATGTAGTCTCATTTCTTGTATTTTTCACAAGTTGTAACTACTCACCTTCTTTTTGAGGCCTGAGATTGAATACCAAAGCCTCTGTAGCTAATGTAATTTTTCACATGTCTTTATTAGTGAAACAGATGTTTTATAGCTGGCTTATTGGTGTACTATATTATGGTGTAAATTGAAACAAGTTTTTTTTTATGTTTATCTTTGATACAAATTGTCATCATCATCATTTTAAGTTATCTTTCTATCATACTCACTTGCCACTGTATATTAGCAGTTAGAAACCACAATCTCATTATGACTGAGAATAGAGCCACACAAACTACACAAACTACATTTCTTATTTCTCATCAACTATATTGGAAAATGTGACCAGGGAGGAAGGTCATTATTCATTATTTAATATAGTTGACTTCTATAAGAAAAAAATTGAATTGCATATAGCAAGTATGAGGTAGTAGTGGGTGTGACCTGCATAATAAATTTTGAAGCAGTGGCTGCATCACTCAGGCAGATGTTGTTGAGAAACAAGGTATTTAGTTGGTTTGGACACTTATTCTATAAACTGAGGAGGCTGTTAGCTACCATGCTATGTTTGATTTTTGGTTCACTAATTTTTTTACACCTTCAAAAGAGACTGAGCTGATATCTATCTTGGCATTGGTTGCAGTGTGTACATGTGTTGCAAAGTTCAGTCTGAGCTTTATGTATGTGGTTGTGTGTGGTTAGACCTGGTGGTTGTACCTGGAAAACCTGAGCAGCTGTAATTGAGTTCAGTCAACTTGCTGTAACTACATTTTCTCCACATACACACATTTCATTGAAGTGAGATGTGACAGGTGTACTCAGGTATGTGTATGGGATAAAATTTATTTGAGGCTATTTTGTATGCACAAATATGTGACCGTCTACGGGACAACCGGGCACAACGCGGCGTGCGTAATATCGAGAAAAGATCGATCGATTTCTTAAAAATGTATTGTTTCAAGCCTACGGAAGGGAATAGTTAGGTCTATTATAGCAGGAACGAATAAAGCTGCGACGATAAAACTTGGAGAGCTCAATATCTGGATGCCGACAACTCCGTAAGTGCAAAAAAAAAAATTCGAAGGTGCCGCGTTGTGCCTGGTTTTCCTATAGACGGTCACATATGATCTGCAACCAGCATGACCCATAAAAGTTTAAATTTCAGTCTGCTATCAAAATGTATTTAATTACAATTATGATCTAAGGACTGTGTGTGTGTGTGTGTGTGTGTGTGTTAGGATGATGAGGATATTGCAGTATGCATGGGTTGTGTTGATCAGCCAATAATGATGGTTACTTCAAGTGTTAGTAAAGTTCCTTTTGTTGAAATTTGTGCTAGATAACCAAAGCAAAATTGAATTTTAATAATTCAGATTTTTTAATATGCCAGGTGAATATTTTTTAAGCCTTTGCTACAGGTCTATATACTATTCCAGTTAACCTCCAATTTGCATCAGATTGAATGCAATTGGAGCCAAGAAAAAAATTACAAGAGAAAGAAATTGATAGTAACTATATTTAGTTATAATGCATTATCATTATATTGCTAGCCATGGTTGTACTACCTGTGTTTATCAAAACAAAAAATTGTTACTAGGGATTGTATAAACTAATTTT
>WLWD01000457.1_pt1 | contig 141097 bp, 109 predicted proteins | sample 6712731 | NCBI WGS metagenome assembly WLWD01 (sample SAMN12718690, study PRJNA576275) | sponge metagenome | isolation source: marine sponge | host: Mycale hentscheli | place: New Zealand: South Island, Marlborough, Capsize Point | collected 2014-11-01
ATTCTGGCAGGTTTGGACGTGACAAATTTATTTGTTTTCTGATATCTTTCAACAGCCAGTTGTAGGATAGACTTAGACTTCTTCTTAGGACGTATTGTAGGTAGTAATCTGTTCATGTTGGAATGAGTAGCTACAATCACTTTATAGAAGTTAATGTGAATTTTCTTTAGTAAGGCTTGAAATGTATAGCTATGTGATGAATGAATGACCTTATAAAGCTTAGAATTGCACACCTATAAGACTTCAATAGCTCAAAGGTGTAATGTACCAATGTGCCAATCACTTCCATAGTAGTAGAGTTTGTATGAGTTATCGTTAAACAGTTTCAAAATGGAGAGTTTCTATTTCAAAGTTGATGATTTTACTCCACCCCTGAATGCCAGTGGGGACTACTTAAGTACTCCCTAGGGTCTTGCAATGACATGTGCTCTTACTTATGTATTTAACTTGAGTTTTCTTTACACCTTTTTTCTGGCAACATATAAGAAAAGGTCAGGTATCGGAACCAATCTATTATTTCAATATTTTTGAGCAAACTGTTTTACTTTCATAAAGAAAAAAACTGCAATTAGCTTCAGAATAATAAGGAGGGTCGGCAACAGACACCAGATCTATTATTTTACAGTTTTGTCTAAATATCTTGCTTGTGAGACATCTGTTATTCCAATTATAGTCATGAGAAAATTTATACTCCACTGTATATTTAAAATTAGTCTAGGAAAATTCTTGGCATTGGTTGTGAAACTCAGTTACTATTATTGAGTTCTTTACATTATTTCAGAACTTGGAGAATTTTAATGGTAGAACTAAAGGATTTATATATAGCCCGATGTTATTATTCAACTTCTGTTATGCAGCCTTCATGCACTCATTAACTAGACCATCAACTCCCACCTTATTGCTCAAGATATATGGTAAAGGGTATTGCCTGCAACACTATACAATCTTTATACCGAGATATTCTTATATATGGTGTTCTTGGTTAATCGTTGTTTATAATAATGACTGAAGCAATAGACGAAGAGTAATTTTTTTTGTAAAGTTTATAGCACTGATTACAGGAGGAAAGTGTTATATTTTCACAAGCTGGTTAATTGAATTGCAAAGCAGCAGACTAGAAATCCTGAAACTGAATTAGCTTGCCTAGAGTAATGAGTGGTTTACTTATTGCTAGATATCTTTGCATGTAAAAGTTGGTAGCTCAGCTTGTATAGCTGGCTGTGACACTTTCTGCAAAAGTTTTTCCTCTGTCTAATTATATATATATTCGTCATTTATAACAGCCAGTTTGCTATGCCTAATTATGTTAAGATCTATTTATACTGTGTACAACTAATGTAGTGAATTGCCAATTCAACTTCATTTGAAGATAGTGACAATAATTTTAATCCAATTAAATGCATTACTACATTTAAATTTCATACCCTGATGTTTCAATCATAATGATTTATTATTAAAAGTCTATCAATTGCTCAAAGTTGCAAGCATAACAAAAATAACTGGACTGTGAGAAATTGCTACTATAAGAATTGACATAAATAATACATAGTGAACTCAATGAATGTCTACTACAGCACTACTATAAAAAAGGATGACACTTTTTAACTCTAATACAACGCAAATGATGTGAAAATGTATTATCACTAGTAATACAAAGTATGTTCTAATAAAAAAATACAAACAAGTCTAAAAGCATTTATATAAAAATTAAAGTTCTGGATTTAACCCCAAAAATAGTTGCTTTACTTTCGGATATGCAGTAACCAGATCTCGATTGTCATATTTTCTGTTAGGTACTGTAATTGCTGAATGAACATAAAGTTCAGTGTCTGGACCCATTGGAAATTTGTATTCTCTATTATCCAGAGTTATAGTATAAACTAAAGATTTGATTCTTTGCACTTGAGGAATTGCTCCATAGTTATTATTTGCTTCGTTTGATCCAAGTTTACCGATCTTCTCAAATCTATTTTGTAGAATTTGTATGTTTTCGTTTGGAATATCTCCCCTATCCAACTTTTTTCTGCGTATTTCAGATTTTCGAGTGGCTATAAATTGTGACATACCACCGGGTGGTATAAGATTTTCAAAAGTAACATCAACTCTGCAGGTATAATCTCTATTTTTGACCAAGTTGTATATTTTTTCACAAGTTATTCTCTCCAATTGATTATAATGCTCACTGGCAACTACCGAGTTGCCAAAATGTTCCCCAGCATTGGCACCTGCTTCGCTGGGTATGAGATGGAATGAAACTGGTGCACTTTTGTCAAGAGTTCTATTAGGAAATGCAATTTGCTTAAAAGATGGGAGCGTATACAGACAACGCCCAGTATTTCTGGAAAAACTACAATTTTCTGCTACTACTGTCATCGATACCATGTTGACATCATTAGTAACTCGTGTAAAAGTATCTTGACCAGAAAGTTGGGGTTTATTTGGATGTCTTTCTTGTCCAATAGGATTGCGATCAAATACTATTAAACATTGCAAGTAAAGACCATTTTGTTGGTGGTACTTTATATAATTCTGATTATTTTCCAAAATGTTGACATAAGTGCCTGTGGTGACTGCTGTTAATTCATTCACATTTTCTCCATCGTTAGCACCACCTTCTAGTAAATGAAGATGACCACGCTTTATATTTTCCAGTTTTTCCTTCCTCTCAAAGTGATCGTGCCACTTCTCGGGATTCTTGGCGATCTCATCAGCTACAATATTGCGGACTGATTGAGCGTCATGTTGAGCAGCACCATCCTTCTTTAACCCTATTGCCAAAGCTTCAAACATGCAACTATTTCCCTCAGATTTCACTGACTTTATTTCTCCATTTATCTTGACATTGTAATGCCCGTTGGGATATTGATCACACTTAGGAATATGCACTAAAGTAACTGTATTCTCAGCAGCACCAGAATATGATTCAAGAGAGCGGACTCTGTTTCCATCGTGATCTTCAATAACAACTTTACAGTTCAACTTCTCTACAGCAACTTTTAACTCTGCTAATGTTCCAGTGGTTTCCGGGTTTCTGACTTTCTCGGATACAGATTTCATATGTTGTACATCCACATGTTCAGAGGTTCGTGGTGGCATATAGGACACATAATTGGAATGCCCTATGGCCGTAACCTGTTCTTTTGTTCCTTCCAAATCCAACTTTTCATTTACATATTTACCTGCCACTTTATTTATAGATAGGCTCAATCCACGATTTAATACCCATGTAAGATTTTGCTGAAGGACAGTTGATACTATATCACCAAATTTATCTGCACTTTGCTCAGCCAGTTTCAATTTGAGATTTTTCACATGCTCTAGTTCTGTAGTAGTTACTGGCCTGCATTTTGGTAACTTTTTGTTGCATTGTTTTACCATTTTAGGTTTAAAATCTCCTGATAGCTCAGCCAATTCCTTTACAGTATCACGTACTGATTTAGTAACCAATGCCACTTCAAAAAGACCTTCAATTAATGCAGCTTTACCCTTTAAATGTTCAGACACTCCTGGAAGTATATTATCTCTGAATGCTTCACACATTGTTACAAAAACTCCTTTATTTTTACTTGTCCATGATTGCACAACATCATCCGTGACCGATGTAAAAAAAGATTTGATTTCTACCTCTATTATCTTTGACTCTCTTTGTGATCGGTATTGGTAACTTACAAACTGACCAAGATCCTTTTCACTGCTTGAAAGAAAAGATGTTTCAAGAGACTCTTGTATTAGTTTAGCAAATCCCTTGCCTACGAGGTCAAATATTTTTTCAATAGCTTTGCCTTCCACTTTGTTCAGAGCGAACATTGCTCCTTGTGATAATAATTCTTTTCCGACAAGTTTTCCAGCTTCACCCAGGTTTGCTTTCAGTGCACTTCCCCAAGTTCCCTTAGCAACTTCACCCATCACCTTCATCTCTTTGACAGCTGCTTTTGCTCCAGTTTTTGTTGCAGTTTTGGCAGTTTTTGCAGTTGATTTAATACCTTTTGCAACTATCTTGGCTCCAGATTTTACACCTTTAGCACTCTTATAAGCTAATTTAGCTCCTTGGTATGCAGCTTTAGCTCCTTTTGCAATGAACTTGCCAGCTGCACCACATGCCAGAGACAGACCAATACTGCAGCCTTTAGATATGGCCCAATCTTTCATGTCAAATTCTCCAGTAATCATGCCATATGCACCTTCAAGGCAATCTGAGACACCTTCTGCTATTAGTCCCATACCGACAGAGCTCAGAGTTCCAACAGTAAGCACGGCAAGTAATACACCGACCACGATCTGACCAATACCCAAAACAAATACTCCAAAAGCTAACCAACAAAATTTTTTCTTCTTTTTCACAGAGAAAGCTGCTTCTAATCCAAGAAGTTTAAGACTGTAGAGCTCTTCATTTGTAGCTATATCTGCTTCTGGAATGAACTCCAGAATACTTGTAGGAACCACTTCAACATCGTCATCTTTGTATTTATCCTTAATTTTTTGGACAGTTTCTTCAATCTGATTTTCAAAATATTGGAGTATTTGCATTCTAACTTCCATTTGTTTTTGAAGTTGATTTTCATCTTCAGGTTTATCTGAAGTGCGAGCACTGATTAATGCACACTGAGTTACTGTACTGACTTCATCCTTGTACACTTGTAGTAATTCTTTAGCCTTTTTTAAATCTGCTATACCATGGTTTTTATAATCTCCAGAGGGAACTGATAGCTTACTACATGCACGATTGTAGTAAGCAACCATAGTGAACTTAGGCTCTAATTCAATAGCTTTGTCATAGTAAGGAGACGATTTAATGACACACTTTTTGTTGTTCAGCTCACCTTCTCGTTTGAATAGTTGCTTGTTGCCAAATTCTACTAGATGGTGGAAATTACAATCCTGTAAATTCTCTAAAAGCGAATCAAGATTGCGTGGACTCCATCTACGATGAGCAGATTCTAATTCTCTCAGTAAATATACTCTTCGATTGGACATGATATCTTGTTGTTTTGTTTGGAGCCACTGCCCCCAGTTTTCATTCATTGTATCAATTATCATTTGTTTATCCTCTCTCTTGTCCAACATAGCATAAAGCCTTTTCAAAAATGTGCAATGCTTATGGAACAGCTCTTCTCTGAGAAGAACTTGCTGAACATCAGATTCAATCATCTTATGTAATCTCTCAGTTTCAGATTGTTCTCTTGTTTTTCTTATAGCACTTATTTCCAGTTGATCTTCAGTAGCACGTAATATCAGCTGTACCGAGCCAGGATGTCCTTGGCGTGCAGTTCGTCCAAAAGCTTGTAGTTCAACTCTGCGATTTCTTGGTAAAAATGTCAGCAAACAGAAGAGACCCCCACTACGCAGGACACCATCAGACAGCTTTATATCTGTGCCGCGTCCAGCAAGATTAGTTGCTATAATAATATCACCAGATACTCTAGGTATGTCATCTAGCAGTGTACTTCCCTCCAAATCATTTCTAGTGTATAGAATTGGTTTACAGCCTTTCATTTTCATATGTTCATGGATTACTTCAGCTGTACAAATATCTTCACACAGTACTAAAGCAGCTGCTCCTGGTGCCGTATCAGATTGCGGGCTAACTACTTCTTTCAGTACAGAGTGAATTTTGTTTAACCAATCTTTTTGTTCACTGTGAATAAATATTGGATTTCTTTCATAAAGTAGTCTTTTCCTGAAAGTAGGAACGCGGCAAGGTTGGAATTTGTAGAGTTTTTTTATTACTTCAAATTCAGAGTCTTCACCAATTGTGCCACTCAGACCAAATAAAGTACCTTCTTTATAGCGCTGGAAGAAGCCGATATGGGAAATGAAGTTAGTAATAACAGACATAGGACTGATTTGAAGGTGGTGTTTCATTTCCAACATCTGTTGAAGTCCCCCTCCCCACTTTTTGTTAGCTTCAATCACACCACTGTTTTCAAAGTCAATAGGAGCAATTTGAGAATCATTACTAATCAAATATTCTCTGTTTTCGGTCATTAGGTGAGCAGTAAAAGCACTGTCAATATATGTTGGTAAGTGGTTGAGCACAAAATTTTTTAAGCAGCTTGGAATAGCCAATTTTTCTTTCTTATGCAATTTGCAAAGTTTTCCATCGTGTAATAAAACTGGAACTTCAGATTTAGACTTTCCAGGAGTAAATGGTCTGCAGGTAGTTCCATTAATAGAGTATACTACCAACTTAAAAGAAAGGATCTTCTCCCATTTAATAAGTGCATCAAGAATATCCTTATTGGTGACTGGTAATTTGTTATCATGTTTCATTAAGAGACTAAATACACTTGAAGTGTCCACAATTTTGCATATCGCTACATGAAAATAATCTTTATACCCTTCGGAATAGCTTACGCCCTCGGGACTTACTAATGCATCTTTTTTGTTACGTGCAATAACAAGCTCAGAAATTTTGCCATCATTTGAAATTAGTGAATAATATATATATATATATTGCTACTGCACATAAAAACAATAACTTCCGCATGCATAAAAAAGTATCAAGAAAAAAACAAGAGCTAAAGTGTGTGAATATGGATAATGCCACATTTCTTATTTATCCTGTCATATTATAATAAATACCTGCAGTGCCTCTTGTAACTTTGACCTAAGAACGTTAATATGATTTTTACATACAGAATTGTACTTAAATTCAGTGCATAGTTTTTTGCTATCATTCGGATCAGAAGTGTATACAGTAATACCCAATAGAAGATGTTTAGTCAAAACCTTCAGAATGTATATTATGTCAATTACACTTAATTCTTTCATGGCTGCTTCTTTTTCTTTGTTATCTTTGGCATCAAGTAGTTTCTTAACTTTGTATGTGACAATTCCATTCTGCATTAGTAAGTATAATAGACATGTAGGAAAAATACCCTTATTCAAGAAGTCAGTGCCTCCACGATAAAATATTGTGTTGTCTGTAGTGTGCAACACATCATCTTGAGTTGCATTCACTTGACTTATAGCAGTTAGAGGACACAACAATCCTCTATTTTTTACTAATACATGGATGCTATCCTTACAGTTTTCAAATTTTGTGAATTTTTCCAATTTTTTATCTTTATTGAGTCTGTACCCAATGATGTTAAGGTTTGATTGGCTTGCACTTAATTTTTGAAGCAGTGTAATCATACTTGGGATGCTTTTATCTTCTAGAATCCTTTCTCTTGCACTATCATCATGCAATATGACATCCCATTGTATAGAATCATCACTGAGATCATTGAGGACTTCATCAAATGTCCCTGGAGGACCACGTATATAGACTTCACCATATACTGTGTGTAGAAGCTCTTCTTTAATGATGTCACATTTGTCAAGGACTACATTATGAACTCCTTCTGCTAATGTCTCTTGTGAGTACAACTGGCGGACAATTCCATTGTCACACACTAACAGCGATGTATGATCGTCTTCCAGAACTTGCTCAGTGGTTGAAACAAGTCTATTGCTGACGTCATCAATACAATATGTACTAATAGAGCAGGCTCCACTCAAATTCATTTGATTTATAATAGCAATGATGGCTTTTTGTTTCTCACAATTTGTTAAATGACCAATCTGTTCCATTTTCTCTTCTAGTTCTGGATACTCAATATCTTCAAGAACATTTTCAACTTTTTTTGGTACGTCAGCATATAAAAGATTTCCGTCATGTGTAAGAAGCTTTAAATGACTTCGAACTGCACCCCAAACTATTGCTAGGACGGGCTCCAAATGTCGCAGTAAAGCTACGCGATGGGAAAGATAAGTGAACTGGACACCTTCATCCATCATAAGCATGTCCATTTCATCTATGATGGCTACTTGAAACCCTCTATTCCCTCTAACCTTCCTCATTTCAAATTCCTCTCTTAGTATATCAGCTGAAAAGGAACTTACAGTTCCATATACAATAGGATAGCAGTACACACCTTCACTCTTCTTCGTATCCACTTTAGATTTGTCAGTGGTTAACATCTCCATTGTGTCAGTGTTGTGGGTTGCAATTAGCCCGAATAGGTCATAAAATTTGGCCCAATTTGAAGCATCTCTCTTGGCTAGCACAGGAGAGCTAGTAATAATATCAACTTTGTTACCCCTCAAGGCTAAAGCAGCTGCAAACATTGCTATGATGCAAGACTTTCCTTCGCCTGTTAGCACCTCAAGAAGTCTGTTTATTCTTTCCCATTTGGACAGCAAAAGTATGCACAAGGATGTAAGTTGTGTTAGTCTAGGAATATAATTCATAGACAGAAACACTGCAGAAGAAAGACACTGAACAATCAGAGCAAGATCATTTACCTCATCTGTACTTCTATTTTCTGCCATCCGAATCAATGCTTCTTTAGCTTCAACTATGTCCAATTTAAAATTTTTGATTTTTGGTGAAGATAAAGCTTTCATGATAGTTAATAACATTGTCTTGGACACTAAGTTAGAAAAAGATAACTCTTCTATAATTTCTACTAGTTCTTTATCAGTTTTACGATGCGATATGTTTTTCAAGCTTTTTATTCTCTTCTCTGGGCTAGCAAAATTTCCCCTACTGATATAGTCAAGAGATATTTGATGAGTTTGAATGAGTTTATTGAACAGCTTTAGCTGATTAGCATCGAGTGTAATTGATGAAAGTAAAGCTGATGGTATAAGCATGGTTACCAATCGTTCATAACATCCTTTTTGAAACACTGGTACAAATTGCAGTAATTCTTCATCACTTATATTTGTTGCATTCATATATGTTCCTTTGTAATATCCCTCTGAAATACCTGAGCAGAAAACTATTGCTCTAAGATATATGTATGGTTTGAACTCATCTTTATCAAACGATTTTGTTATAGAGATCATGCATAAGCAAGCTAAAGCTTTTGTAAGCTTAAAAAAATGATTGTAATTAATGATTGTAATTAAGAGAAGAAGCTGACATAGATAAAGAATGCAGTAGCATTTCTAGCTGTGACCCATCCAAGCCTTCCTTTTGAGCAAAGTAATACAGAAAAAATGTTTGGGCATTCATTAACCATTTTCGATCTTTGGTAGAAGTTTCCATGTCGTGAATATGCTTAAGCAGTGTTGTTTTTTAATTGCCATGTGAAAAAGGTGTTTTATTAGCAGACAAAGAGAACAATTTTGAATCATAAGCTTTAAATTCGGATTCAAATAACTCTAACAAGGTACACTGATCATCGTCGTCTTCAAAATCATCTGGAATTTGATGTACCCTAAAAGAGGTCAGTTGATGTGAAAACTTACTTTGAAGTGTGATCTCTCTACTCCTGCTAGCTCTTTTAGCATACTCAATTCCTGAACACTGTGCATCACCAACCATGTTATTCTTAAATTTGTTCAGGACAATTTCTTCTTCCTGGTGTTGCCTTTCTATTTGTCTTTCTAATCTTTCCCTTTCTTTATGCTCAGCCATTTCTACAAGACGCTTTTCTTCTTCTTTAGCTAGTTTTTTCCTTTCAGCTTCTTTGCGATTTCTTTCTTGCAACTCGGCTTCCTCTCGAAGCCTTTGCTGCTTAGCTTCTTCATGACGTCTTAGCTGCTCAGCTTTTGCACGTCAGCTCTTTCACGAATTTTTTTCTGCTCAGCTTCTTCACTAAGTCGTCTTTCCTCGGCTTCAATGAGAAGTCTTTGCTTCTCAGCTTGACGTGCTTGCTCCAACTCCTGGTAAAGGGCTCTCCGTTGAGCAAGCTTTTGTGCTCTTTGTCATTTCTCCTCCTCCTTTCTTTTCTCCTTTGCTTTGCGACGCTCTTCAGCTTCTCGGCGCTCTTCTGCTTTATACTTGTCAATTTTATCACGGAAATATTCGCTTATTCGGTGGGTTCGATTTTTATACTCACTGTTTTTTAATTCCACACTTTCATTACCATGTGGGAAGGTTACTATAAGGTTGACGTAATAATTTCCGGTTTCGTAAAGCCATATACCTTGTCTCTCTCCTGGCTCCAATTCTTGATCTCCAAAATAATTATCAATTTTCACGTGGTATTTTGTGTCATTGTAGATAACACAGCTAACTTTAGCACCCATGGTCACTTTTTCTTTTAGATACTTTCAGCCTACAAAATATGACATATTTTAGTTTTATGAATATCCATTTAATTTGAAAAAGATGGATTGCATAGCTATATGTATTTTCATTTTAATTTGTCAGTTACATTATAAAAGTTCATGCTTTTCATTTTCTTTAGTTCTTTTACACTTATGTAATACCTGATGTCACTTGTTTGATTTTACATCAGTGTATCTGGTGGTATCATACCAGACCATCTTTTTATTTGAGAAAGTTGCTGTCAGTTTTTATGGTTGGTTTTAATAAAGATTCTTTACATGGACATACTTTAATATAATTATGAATCATTCTTAATTTGCAAAATATAGATTGTATTATCATTGTAGTTGCCATTTCTCAATGTTTTGTCAGCTGTCATTTTATTCCCCAAAAATGTGACTTAGTTTAATTACTACATTAATGGTGCGAACCCACAGCGCTATTAAACATTAGCTAGCTATTACTAAGACCAAAATAATATTATATTAGGAGTAGTATCAATACGATTATGCCAATATGTAGCTTGAGCAAGTTTATATGCCACTCGTGCAATGAAACGGTAGGCATTAATGCTGTTTTCCTAAAAGAAGCTTAACATACAAGCAACACTCACTTCACCAGTGGTTTCAATGGGAAACTACAAGCACTACGGTAAACCCCTGTTAATAGAGTGCAAAGCAAAAGTACGCCAGGCAGTAAAGAAGTTATTGGCTCATGTGAGTAAAGCATGACTATAGGAGGCGTTACCAACAATTGCTTAAGATCATATGGCCAAAAACTAGCTTTTTCTGAAAAATAAGTTGAAGCAACAAATTATGGCACATTAAAGAGACTTAAAATGTCCAGTGCAACATTTTTATGTTTATTTCAATCTTCTGGAGGCAACCATCTTTGAGATTCACGTTTTAGTTGTGTGACAGAATGAGACAGACCGAGTTTAATGGTGAAAAAAAATATTTTAAGCTGGTCTAGTTCTAAGGATGGCCTTCGTGTCATCGATTAGACTAACCATGTCACCAAAACATCATAGAAATGACACTGATTCTGTTGTTCATTCAGGCATCAAAATATAGCTAAAGCTTTACTTTATTATATTGTCACCTCCAGCAACATAGGAAACCTTGACATCAAACATTCAATGCTCATGCTATGATTATGGTTTCTCAGTTCAATGCAAGTGGAATTAAATGCTTTTTGATTGATAGTGATTGGGGGCTTTGTTTGAGGCTGAAAAAGGTGAGAGATGGCAAAAAAATTGCCAGAATGTGTGTGAGTCTGTTGGAGCTAGAACAGTTACTTTTAAATGTTTTGCAGCCCTTCAAGATGCTTTACATTATTCTAATAGCATTTCCTTTAATATATCAGAAAGTAAGCCAAAGCCAATAGTTGCCTGTATTGTGAACTAGGTAAAACTATTGTAATAAGCCCAGGAAACTAGCATTATAATCAATTTTAGTATGAATATTACTCCAATACTGTCGTACTTTGGCACTTATGACACTATTTTATAAATATCATAACACTCATGATAACTTTACCTTTTCCAGTTAAAAATTTAGCTATAATGATTAAACAATGACTTATAACTTTGAAATCACAAAGCTTCAAAAATTAGCCTAAAACATTCATCACATTTTGATGTAATTTTCTCATTAGTTAATTACATTAGATTTTGTATAATTTCACTATCATCTTTCAGAAATAAAGTTCACCAATAGGGTTAAAGAATGCTCTTGCTTCATACTAGCAGATTTAGTTTGATTTTTTTTATAGAGAATGGAGATGTCCTAGTCTTACATTTGAAGACAGTGTTGGAGACAATCGTGTGTATTGATTGATTGATTGATTGGTCAAGAGGCAGAAGTACTAGATGTACAAGCAGTTAATGTTTTGGGACATTGCGTTGGAGATTATGATGTTGGCCATACCTGAGGCTAAAGATTGAAGAAATGAAGACATTTAGCAGTCCTTGACAATGAAGTATCTCTGGTCTACCTTGCAACAGTTAGCTATCATCAATGTTGTTGGATTGGTCCTCTCTCGCAAGAACTAAAGAACTACATGTACGCATGTGTATTCATTATTTATAATGTTGTTTATCCTCAACGTTATTTTGGTTACATATTTCAGTTGTATTGATATTTATTTTGTGTAAAGTATTGACTTTGTTATGATAACCAATCACATTATTTTCATAAAATTAAGTATCAACTCTGGAGACAGAACTACCATAGAGTCGTGGACTACGGGAATTCAATTCACTGCCCAACAAATGGTTTATCCCACAATCTAGTCAACATGTTTGTCTGCTGAGTCAGGCTTCCCCAAAAAGTCAAGTGTTTCACAATACTCCAGTCGGAGCAAAAGAGAATAATATGGGAATATCCCGCATAGGAGAACGAGAACAACAACAGACATACTATTACAATATTTGTTCATATGTGTTTAGTGCCTCAAGCAAACTAAATGTCTTATGGTCATCAATTTTAAATGAGGTATATATACTTAGTCTCCATAATTCTTAACATAAAACATGTCTACATGATCGATACTCTGTGTACAGTTGAAACCTATTTAATACCATAAATGTGAGAATACTTGCAGGAATTTCATCCATAGATATCACACAATGTATGCTTTCAAGAAGCCTTTCTATTTAAGTGTTGTTGCAGACTACTATGAAATACCAACATCAGTAATTGGCATCCAGTCAAAGTTGGCATCATTAGCATATTGAAACCAAAGTAACCCTTTCAAGTAAATAGTGAGACGATGCCACCAAACTTATTACTTTCAAGAAGCCACTTGAGTTAATGGCTAGCTACAATATGGTATTTAGAATGTCAATTTATAATTTAATTTGATGCCTGATGAATAGTTATGATGCTTCCACTTCACAGCTCATTGATCACTACAGGTTGGTATGTCAGACTCATCATTAAAATGGAATAGTAAGCATAATCAAGGCGCCTTATGTTGTTAATAATATTCATTTACCATTCAATTAGTCTCCAGCTTACTATGATAGAAGCCATACATGGGGAATTTTGTGCATTCCACGTTAAATTGAGCACATTTGAGTCTATTATAATTGTAACAAAAAATAATCTGTCATTTAGTTCTGCCAAATTTAGTATATTAAACCTTTTCTACCACATGTTGATCAAAAGCACAGCATGCAGTTGCTCTTAAACCTATTATAGAAATGAATTATCAATAATACTTACCGAATATGTGTAATTGCAGTGTAGCTTTTTTCCCACTTTACAGATAGTCTGGAAATTACAACAAATTATGTTATCAGTTTAGATTTTATACTTGGATAAAACAAAGTAGCAATAATACTTTCACTATCTTATTTCACCAAATTCATAGTCGTACTGCTCTAGCAATTGTATCTTGTGAAATATGCATTACTATTTGCACAATTATGTTTGTATATATTATATCTTGGTAGATATATGCTGTCTCCATAAATGTAGCTACAAAATCAAAAAGAGTACAACATGAACGTTTCAGTTTTGCACTCAGTAAAGATTCCAAAACTACCACAAACCGCAAGAAATAATTGCTTAATGTGACCTGGTCATAATGATAGGGAGGTTATGCATAGCGTAAAGGCTTACGATTAGTTGGCCAATAAGGATTAGGTTTTTCCTGAACAACTAATCAGCACAAACAAAATCGGTACATTAGGGACTTCAATATAATAGTTTGATTGATGTCTCTTTGAATATTTGGGAAACCATAATCTCCAAGATTCGTGTAAGGACTGACTCACACACTGACTGAACATTAATGAGTACTACTATAGCCTCACACACATGCACGCTCTGATGAGCAACAATGTGATTCTCCATATGATCATGAGTTGTGATGAATAGTAGGACTAGGTGCAAAGGTAAGATATGTGAATATCATTTGAGATATGATTTTGCATTAATGCAGTGGATTATTAGAATTGAGGTCTACTATTTCTTGTATTGGCCATGCAAACATACTATGCAATTCGTATCTCATAACCATCTGTTTTGTTTCTTCTCAGCTTTCTATGCATATTTCCTCTCATTCTTTTTCTCTCCCTTTGTTATTTCATACATGCATCCATGCACAAGAAATTGGGGATAGCACAGGTCCAATATTTTATTTGCACTTACACACTCATCGACATCCAGATATTGAGCTTGACAAATTTTATAGAGGTAGTTTCATCTGGTGCCGACATGCGGAACATAACTGTTTTAATGCCTCTTTAATTTATTCTTGAGTAGTATTGATCATAATATCTTGATGTATAAACCCACACCACATTATTGTTGCCAAATTCTTCTGTGCATGGTATCGTATGTATTTCAGTCATGTAAAACATTTCCACAATGAAATGAATGAATTTATTTTACAAGACTAAGACAGAAATCACACTTGCATCCAAAAACAACAACAATAACATGCATATTCTCGAGCCAAGTAAAGGAAAAAATAGTGCAAGGTAGTAAAATAACAACATTTCACGTTTGCCATAATTTTGAATGTGTAAGTCAGTAAACATAAACATACCGTACAAAAACAGTTATTATACAGCATTGTGCTCTTCTGCATGCCAGACACAAACACATTGCATACAAAGATTCACGTTACTGAGTTAACCACACTATATAATACGCATGCATGCACACAAAAATACATACCTTACAGCAATTATTTTTGTGATACTTCTCAGAATAGTAGCTGTAATGCAATGTACATTGAATTCTTGCCCGTAACCATAATGGTTGAAATTTCGTACTGTTGGTTGAACTGTACAGTTTACCTTAAGAGGCTAAATTGATGGTAACTGCACTCAACACTGTAAACCAAAAGGTGTGTAGTTCACACCAAATTAAGCGTGAATCTCTTGTAACAATAGTCACACCAAAATATGGTGTGATGCACACACCTCATCGTCTGGGTGTGAAGTACACACCAAATTTAGTGTGAATTCTCACCACAATCACTATAAACTCATACTTACATTAATGCTGAATTATTTTAAGTTACAATGATTCTAGTAATACATATCAACATTTTTTTTCCAAAAAGAGATTGGTGTATTCCCAGATCTCATTAATCAGACGACTAAAATCTTAGCCAACTCTTTTAGCACACAAGTGTTCAAAACATTTATAAGGTAGATTACAATGATAATAGCATTGGTTTTTGCCTGCACATGAATATAATTAATGTTCGGTAAAGGGTCCATGCTATTCCATTGAGTGAATTTCACACTAAGTGTGCATTCACACTAGGAAGAAAGTGTGAAGGACACACTATGCATAGGTGGTGGGCATTCACACCACCAGTTTGGTGTGAATTTGGTGGGTTTTCACGCTATAATTTTTACAGTGAAGTTTTGGTAGGATAATTTGGCTTATTGATAATTTGTGAGCTTCCGATATCAATAGTGTCAGTTTTATTTCTGGAATACCAATTCCCATCTCATCTAAATCATAGCCATTGTTATCCTGGCCAATTTCAGTTTAGGAGTAATTAATTATAATTCAGTTATTCTCATCTGAAGTAATTATAATAGTAGCAAATGTTCACAATCTAATAGCCAATATTATGCCACAACTAGTGCAGTTCCTTAGCTAATATCTGTAGTGTAGTTAAAACTCTGATGAAAAACCGATTAAATGTGCTTTAGATGAATCTTTACACTAGCTACATTGAGTTTAAGGGAAAGGTTTCCACGAATATTATGATGTTCAAGCCACATTTGCGAGAGTAATTGGAGCAAGTACAACAATTGAAAAATGCAGTCATAAACTTTGTGATTGTGGAATGTATGACTGTACATTTACATACCATAACTGTATTTTTCAAACTCTTAATTTGTGTTGTTCTTTTAATATTTTGTCAATTGTTAAGAGTATCAATGGCCCTAAATGTGCTGCATGTGATGCTGCTAGGACCGCTCTACTGCAAAAATTAATATTCATTATGTGCTGCAGTGCTGTGTAATGATCATTATTATGAACTACTTGGAAAATGGAACGAAAAAAAAAAACGAATGTGTCAACATGGAACTAGTGCACATAAGAGTGTGAGTGCTCCCGTTTATCTGTAAATAGTGCACTACATACCATTAGGGTTTTCTGAAAACTGTCATGTAAACTGCCTACCCACAACTTGTTTATGTAACAGAAGCTGGCTTTGAGTTAATAACGGCCAGAATAGTTGTTTAATGAATTCCAAGACGTAAACAGAAGCCTCTCAACCCACTTGCACCTCAATATGAATATGAAAAGCTAATACATCATCTAAATTAGAAATATGGACCAACCTCTGCTTGTGGAACACAAATTTACTCTGCCAGAGAGCCATAGGCTTTCAGGCCCAATCCTTTACTTAAAATGTGTAATGGTGGAGCTATTGTAAAATGGTAAGCCTACTAATTATACATTGTCAGACGTCTGTTCCAGATTTATAATGATTGATCTTCAGTATATACGTTGAACTTTGATCTGGCTACAGAAAATACTTCTCCACTTTTATCTTGCATTATTGTTAGAATCTAAACTATGAAGAAGTTGCCATCACTCCATCACTGCTGGTACATGACAACTAACTGAAAAACATGCAGCTAAGTAATACAAGTGAAGGGCTTGCATGGATATAAGCAGATGGATTGTGTTTTGACTTCATGACATTATAATAGCAAGCGCACATAGCTATAGGTTAATGGAGCATAACACAATGACTTTCCCAAACATCCAATCTGATAACACTATCCATGCTTTCACGAATCCACATTAGATTTAAAAAAATGTAATTGTAATCATTATTTCAGTCAAGAAGGGGTTTATTCAGCGTAAAAAATGTAGCCACTTATGGGCATTCTTCATAATGCTCCATCTCATTGTCATTAATGTACCTTGCCTCCCTCTCCCTCTTCACAGCTCGTCAATCACTTGAGGTTGGTATGCTAATTGTACACTCATCATTAAGTGCTAATTTCATATTGAGCTTCACTGCATCTACAGTTAACCCAAGTTTGGAATGTAAGTGGGGACTTTTTTCATTCCATGACAAATTAATGAAATTGGTGATAAAATTTAAAATTTGAACTCCTACAACAATACAACTAATTATTTTTATTAAGGGTGCTGCGACATAGCAACGCGCGCGCACCCGCACGTACCACAAATAACCACAAAAATCCGCCTTGCTCGCAATAGTAAAAACAACCGCTAACTTAGCTTGCGCGGGTAATTCAAAGCTTCCCGCCTACCCAATTGATAAAACTAACCTAGGCCCCGCCCCCGCTATAAGTTGTAAAGAGCGCAGCTGTTTGATATTATATTTCTTGGCTTACTTTATCAGTATTGTTTCTCCCTAGAGCCGACACTGGCTCCCAGATTGTATCCAAGCTTTGACAGGTAAATAATACCTCACTAATGACTCCATTATTTTAATTTTTTATTCTTGTGCAAAACTTCTTCCTGATATATCACTCATGATTTTTTTATTTTACAGTATTGTGATGACCAGTGATAATTTTTATGAATGTATATAATATAATGATACTTATTTCATATAAAAAATATTTTGAAATAGCCAGCTAAATATAGCTAGGTAGATGAATATTTTGTGATGTAGCTAGCTAAGTAAGGATGAATAAACAAATGAAGTGAATAGCTAAGTACAGAAAACTGTACACAAACTGAAACTGTAGAGTTTTCCAGCAGCAAAAATGGTTCACTAATCTATTATAGGTACATACACACACTGAATATGCATCTAGCTAGCTTGACAAAAGGCTTCCCTTACCTGACCATGCCGAGAAAAACACTATTAACAAGACTACAATAATCTCCTCACACTCGTTTCAGTAGGGCTTATCATCGAGAAGGAAAGGCGGCCAGATAACTGGTTTGCTAACCGGTAGGCGCCCGAAAGTTAGAGAGCACCTGGAACTCACTTTCCCGCGGGAATTAATTGAATCTGTTGTGGGTGTGGTTTGAAAGTAATCAAGTCTCTGCCAAAAGATCGCGTGGACTAATTTTTAGTCCTGGAGTCTATTTTGTGTTTCTTCTCAGAAACTACGAGTAGAAATGACTCCAAATTTCGTACACAGGCTGACTATGACCTTAGCTACAAAATGTTCGTTGCAATTTTTTTTGAAAGAAAAAAATTCGGGCGCGCTGCCGCGAGGATCAAATCAGCACAGTCAACTAGACAAAACAAAGCAGAATTGAGAAAAAGTACAACGAAGGTTTTGAAGACAATCAACAAATGTAGCAGTAGACGAAGAATGGGCTCGTCAGCGACGGCACCCGCGGAGGAGTTGTGGATTATATACTTGAGGCTGAGGAGCTCGTAACTTGAACGAAACAGGCTCTCAAGGCCCGTTCTTTTTATTTAGTTAGTCCATTAGCAGTACTCTTTAGGATCCACCCTTAGTTGGAGCTCTACAAACACCAATAAAAAAGTTAGTAATCCCTAGCAACCAAAATCCAATTATTGTGAATATGTGCGTGGGCGTTGTCGCAGCACCCTTAAAATAATATCAAAAAGTAACCTTTTATACTACTTTCACTTAGTACAAAATGTTAATTATTAGTTTTATTGAGTAAAGTGACTAAAATGATAAGAGAACATTTGCTATATAGATATACATTCTTATTTATCTAACAATAAGATATCAAATTGATGTGTTATTTAAAAAGCTCACAACTTCATTACTTTATTCTCTACAAGCTGTACCTTTTAGCTAATTATGTATCATTAGTATATTAGATATATTTTCTCTTTTCACAGGCTTTTTTTCAATACAGAATTAATAATATTTGGTCGCACCAGGAATCGAACCCAGGACTGCTTGTATAATGTGCAAGCGCTAGGCCACTGAGCTACGGCAACCAGCCGACAAACAAACACTCCAATTCTGTATTTATACTGTTAAGGGGTATAATTGTTTAATATGAAAGAAACATTACATCAAGTCTCTGGTTATGTTACAATCATCGTATTATAGCTATGTAACAGTCTTATTTCACTAAAACCTTGGCTAATACATTCAAATTCACTAGCAACTGTGCATTTCAATTCTGTTTTCACCAAATCAGTTAGCCACAATTTTAATTAAGAAAGCTAAATAATAGTGTACTAAGAAATGTGGAACTTGGTCAAAAATTTAATGTGAACTTACTTTGTTTATAATTTGTTTAAATATTGAAACTCACCTGTCAATTAATCACTTCTAGCTGTGCATATATAGTAAATAAACTCCAACAAGATGCTGCTACAGAGGACAGAAACCTCTCCCCAGCAGACACCTGGATATGAATAAAAATAGATAGCATATCCACAATAAATTAGTAGATACACACCAACCTCAATGTCTGGGGATATAGGATTAGCTACAATAGTGTCACGGTCTCTCCCTCTCTCCGGTGCGGGGCTAACCGTCCAACACCCTCGTTTTATAAAAAAAAAAAGCATCCGGTTAGCTATGTTCGTATACACCCACGCAGAATACAATCATTCATCAGATTACACGGTAGTCTCGCGGGCCAGTCCCTCTTGCCACTCCCTCTGCTCGGATAAACATTCCCAGCGAAGCTGTATGGTAGAGGGTCTGGCATGGAGACTAATTACACGGTAGTCTGGCGTAGCCGAACCCTTTACTGAACCGCTACGCATGTGGAAAGTTAAATATATATATATTATTCATTTGATACAGGAGAATATCACGAGTCTGTTGGCTTAGTATTTACGCGAGTGCCACAGGCACGAGCGTAAATACCGCCAATCAGACGAGTGATATTCTCGGGTATCCAATGGATAATAAATTTATTAGGTACTGCTCATGCGCGAACAATTCTATAACCTAGGGGGACGTAATAACCCAACGTAATAACTATGAACACAGGTGATATGGAAAAATATTGCCCTAAGCCACATCCTGTTTAATTTAATGCATTTTCTATGTGGCAACAGTTATCAGGCTCTGTTCAGTACCTAATAATATTATGTATACGTTACATAATAAGCATTGAGACATTTGCTGGAAATATAGGCAAAGTAGCAAGAGCTATTATGAGCTGTTAGTTCATTGTTATTGTGGGCATACAAGAGACGCCCACATGCAAGAGCAAGGACGAAGGATAGAGAAGAGGAGAAGCAAGAGAAGATAGAAGAAGAAAAGAACTAGTTTATGTTATGTTTTATGTCATGTTATTTATCATCGCTAGAATGTGTATAGTATAGAAACATTGGGTGTGAAGTAGTTGTGCGCAGGAGTAGACCTGTATCATTTTCATTGGTCAGTGGCGAGAGGTCTGTTTGTTCATAACCCCTCGCCACGTGTTGTAATTTTAGTTCAGTACTTGTAAGTAATTTCGTTCACTCAAGTGAGGCAACTCGCAAACTGAATTCTGGTGGCAGCGTACTTGCTGTCTACCAGGCTGTGGCATCGCGCTGTGCGCAGTAGCGAAGGAGCAATCCGGAACCCCCACAGAATTGGTGGCAGCGGTGGGATCCTGAGGAGGAGACGTCCAACTCAGGGTCTAACGAACTACGGACAAGAGACAACTGCGGTATCTCACCGTCCAACGACTACGTTCGCGTACGTAGGAGGGAAACCAGGAGTGGTAACATTCCAACTACCTCACGGTCCACGGACTAGTGAAACTACCCCTGTTGCGGCAGAGGGAATTCGAAAGAAGAAAGGAGGGAAGGAAGCACGGGAAAAGAAGAAGGATCATTGGAGAGGAGGCTTGGACAACTTAGAGACTTGCGTTGCTCGCAGTGTGGTTGTGTTTGTGTTGTAAATTTTCAAGGGCTGTAATCGCAAGTGTCTCGTTAATTGGTTCTAATTTTATTGTGTCATTGTGTGATCACTGTGTTACTTGTTTGTGTTTCACAGGGGTCTTAACGGAGGACGGTTCGCTCGCCCTCTATGACAGAGCCTGGACAAAGTGAGGCGAGGAAGGGGACCAAGAAGTTGTCTGGAGTGAGCACCAAAGGGGATCTCTACAGGCCTGGGGGACGACCAGTTGTGAAGACTCGATCGCCTTATCCGTTTCGCAACTCAGTAGTGAAGTACGAGGAGTTATCGGGAGGGGAGTCTGAGTCAGAGATATTGGAAGGCAGTGAGGTGGAGGTAGTGCAAGAAGAGATGTCAAGAAGAGGAGATGAAGGAGAGGTAGCAGCGCTGCTGCGATACTTAGTAGAGAAGGATGAGAAAGACAGAGAAGAGAGGAAAGCGGCAGAAGAGAGGAGCCGAGTGGCTAGAGAGGAAGAGGCCGCCAGATTGAGGGAAGAAGGGGAGAGAGCCCTGAGACGTAGAGAAGAAGGGGAAGAGAGAAAACAAGGAGAAGAAACAGCCCGTCGTAGAGATGAAGAAGAGCGCCGGAGGATGACGCGACTGGAGGACGACAGGGTACGTGAGAGGAGAGAGTTACTACAAGAGAAGTTAAGGGGATTAGGAACGTATAAGGAAGGGAATGAGTTGGGAGCTTATTTAGGGAAGTTTGAGCGAATAATGAGGGAAGGCAAGATTAGTGAGAAGGATTGGGGGGAGAGATTGTATCCCAGGTTATCTGAGACCTTGTGCATGAGGGTGGCACAGGCTAGGGACAATAATGAGGAGTATGAGGAGATTAAGAGGATTTTGTTGAAGGCTACGGGGGAAACAGCCATTACGTATGGAAATCAGCTATTGGAGGCTACGGGGGAGTCATTTAAAGGGATGACAGCAGGAGGATTAACAGACTGGCTACTAAGGGTGACGAAGGGAATGTGCCAGGGCTGTAAGGGGGTGGAGGAATGCATGTTGGCTATTGCGTTAGCCGTGTTGAGAAGGAATTTACCGCCTAGTGGGAAGGCGTACCTCGAAATGAGGAAGATAGGGGAGTGGGGGGAGTTAAGAGATGCTCTTGAGGATTGGATGTCCGGGAGACAAAAGGGGAATTTTTATAAGCCCTTGGGCTGTGGTCCCAGTGAGGCGACGAGAGGTTACAGAGGAACAATGGATAGAGATAACTGGTATGGGCGCGGAGGAAAGGCGTCAGGGGGTGGTTTGGGAGACAAGGTTGGAAGTCCTTATGGGGTTAGTACATGCTATAGTTGTGGGGAGAAGGGACACAAGGCCAGTGAGTGCAGGAAGGACAAACAGGGCAGTAATTATGTTACACGGGTGCCCACATGTTACAATTGCGGGAAGGTGGGGCACAAGAGCCCTGACTGTACGGCCAAAAGAGGAACTGTTACCGTGAAAAAGGAGTCTAACCCGACTAAGATGTCCATGCTAAAGAGAATGGGGTCAGGACAGGCGGAAAATGTAGCGTATGGGATAGTGAATGGGGTGAGGACTGAGGTTCTCTTAGACTCGGGTGCAGAGTTGGGGTCTGTACCTAAGACATTGGTTCCAGAGGGAGTAGAGTTGTGTCCAGATGTATACGTGAAAGGATATGGGGGGAAGGAGAGACGTTACAAGAGCTGCATGTGTGAGTTCGTGGTGGGAGGCCACGAGAAGAGAGTGAGGTCTATAATAGACGAGAGTGAGTCGCAGGGGGTGAGTTGTTTGGTGCCGGTCTCATTAGCCGATGATCGGGAGGCGGCAGCCTATAGGAAAGCCATAAGGGAGTATGTGGCTGGGGATATAGCGGAGGTCAACGTGTTAACCAGGAGTATGGTTAAGAAAGAGAGGGAATTAGAAGAAAGCGAGGAAATGCCAGAAGAGGCAGTGTTGTGGGATATAGTCAGTCCTGAGGGTGACGGTGAAGTGGGACCCGAACCTGAGGAAGGAGCGAGTAGCCAGTCCGACCCCTTAAATAGGCCCGAAGTGTGGAGTAGGGTGGGGGAGGACCAAGGGGCGGAAGAAGCGGAAGGTACGCCTGAAGCCGACCAGCCCCGGGCGAAAGCAGGTGGGGATTCAGAAGAAGGGAGTGCGACTCCCTTGGGGGAAATATTGGGGGAAACTGAGACGGATAGTGAGCTAGGCAAGATAGCCGGGGAAATAGGACCTGTGAAAGAGGGTCGAGAGAAAGAGGAGTTTGTTAAGGAGCTGCAGGAGGATAGTGGCTTAAAAGAGTGGAGAGAATTAGGGGACAGGAGAGAGAGAGGGTTCAAGTGGAAAGGAAAGGTATTAGTGAGAGGAATGTATGTAACGTGGGATGAGTTTCGTGATGTGATAGTGCTGCCAAGGAGTTATAGGGAGAAAGTGAAGGTATTGGGGCATGACAGGAATGGGCACTTAGGTGCAGATAAGGTTGCCAAGATGGTTGGGAGGTATTTTACATGGCCAGGAATGGCTAGGGAGTTAATCAGGTATTGTAGGAGTTGCGAGAAGTGCCAGGTTAAGAGCAAGTATAGGCCAAGGAGGGCCCCAGTGGTTGAGAGACCGATACTGGCGGAACCCTTCGAGAGTGTGGCCATTGACTTGGTTGGCCCATTGCCCAAGGGAAAGGGGGGAAATAGGTACATATTGACGTACATATGCTTGGCTACAAGGTGGCCAGAGGCAGTACCCTGAAGAGCATCACGGCGAAGGCCGTTATGGAAGGACTTTGGTCCATATTCTCAAGGACCTCGGTCCCAGAGAGGATTCTCAGCGATCAGGGTAGTCAGTTTTGTGGGCGAGTGATGGTACAGATGTGTGAGCAGTTGGGGATTGAGAAGGTACGCACATCCCCCTACCACCCTGAGACTAACGGTGCCGTCGAGAGGATGCACGGCACCATGAAGAGCGTGCTAGGGAAGAGTATAGATGAGGGGCTAGATTGGGTTGGACAGCTGTGTTTTGTTTTGTTTGTATTAAGGCAGATGCCTCACGCGGACACTGGGTACAGTCCGTTTGATATGGTATATGGGTTTAGGGTCAGGACCCCATTGGATGCCCTGTACCATGGGCTGTACGAGGCAGAGGTTGAGAAGTTAAATGTGTGTGAGTGGGTAATGAAAATGGCAGAGGGACTGGAGAATGTGAGAGATAGCGCGGCCTTGAGAATGGCTAAGGGGAAGGAGAGTAGGTTACAATATGTGAATAAGGGAGCAAAGTTGAGGGAGTTTAAAGAGGGAGATCTGGTCCTGTATAGAGTGCCGGGGATGACTTGTAAATTGTCAGACTCGTGGCAGGGTCCATATAAGGTTTTGAGGAAGATGGGGGCAGTAAATTATAAGATTGGTAGAGTGGATAATGAGAGGCATGCGAAGGTAGTGCATGTGAACTGTATTAAGGAGTTTAGGGAGAGAGCGAGTATAAGGAGACTAGATATAGTAGTGGAAGAACAGAGGGACGAAAGTAGCAAGTTGAATGGTGAGTGTGAAGGGTATGACGAGTGTGAGTTAATGGGGTTACTGGGGACGTATGACGACGTTTTCTCGGACAACCCTGGAAGCACGGAGAGAGTGACGATGTCTATCGAGACGGGAGACAATGAGCCGATTCGGCAGACGCCTTATTCGGTTCCCCTCGGAATCAGGGATAAAGTTCGGAAGGAACTAGAGAATTTGGAAGATTTGGGAGTCATCGAGAGGTGTAGAAGTAATTGGGCATCACCGCTGGTGCCAGTGAAGAAGCCAGATGGAAACATCAGGCTCTGCGTGGACTACCGTAGGCTCAACGAGATTACGACTAAGGAGCCGTACTATATCCCATCCTTTGATGAGATGGTAGAGAAGGTGGGTGCAGGAAGAGTGATGTCAAAGATTGACCTGGCCAAGGGGTTTCACCAGGTGCTAGTGGAAGAAGAAGACAGGGACAAGACTTGTTTTGTTTGTCCCTTTGGGAAATACAGATTTAGGCGGATGCCATTCGGATTGACGAATGCTCCGTCAGTTTTTCAACGGTTGATGGAGGAGGTTTTAGTGGATTGTGAAGACTGTGCGAGAGTTTATATAGATGACATTTTGGTGGTGTCGGACAGTTGGGGTAGTCATTTGGGACACCTTCAGAAGGTTTTGGAAGCGTTAAAGGAGGCAGGATTGACTTGTAAAAGGTCTAAATGTAGCTTCGGCAGAAGGACTTTGGAGTTTCTTGGCCACCAGTTGGGTGGTGGTATGATTAGTGTGCCGGAGGCAAGGGTAGAAGCGATAAGGAATCACCCTTTCCCAGAACGAGGAAACAGCTGCGTGGTTTCCTGGGCCTGGTGGGGTTTTATAGGAGGTTCATTCCTGGACTCCATCAGTGGTCCTCTGTCCTCACGCCACACACGTCCACGGCGATGTCTGGGGTGGTGAGTTGGACCGGTTCAATGTTGGACGCCTTTCATGCGTTATGTAATGTTTTGTCTGCATCTGTACGTTTATGTGTTCCATGTGTTAGTGATGTTTTTGTGTTAGAGAGTGACGCGAGCTCGACAGGTGTTGGAGCTGTCCTTTCCGTGGTCCGGAATGGGGAGAAGTTGCCCGTCGCTTTCTTTTCGAAACAGTTGAGAGGGGCCCAAGCAAACTATAGCGCCCAGGAACTGGAAGGTCTGGGGATTTATGAGGCGATCAGGCATTTTGCCTACTTCCTCTATGGGAGGAAATTTACGGTTGTCACCGACCATAAGGGCCTGGTGAACATTAGGAATGGCAAACAAGAAAACAGACGGATCTATAATTGGTGTTTGAAGTTGAGTATGTATGATTTTGAGATTGTGTACAGAGCTGGAGTGGAGAATGTTGTTGCGGATGACCTGAGTAGGTGCCATGGAGAGGCTGAGACCGGTGAACGTGGCACCCATCTTTTGAAGGAGGGGGGAGATGTGGGCATACAAGAGACGCCCACATGCAAGAGCAAGGACGAAGGATAGAGAAGAGGAGAAGCAAGAGAAGATAGAAGAAGAAAAGAACTAGTTTATGTTATGTTTTATGTCATGTTATTTATCATCGCTAGAATGTGTATAGTATAGAAACATTGGGTGTGAAGTAGTTGTGCGCAGGAGTAGACCTGTATCATTTTCATTGGTCAGTGGCGAGAGGTCTGTTTGTTCATAACCCCTCGCCACGTGTTGTAATTTTAGTTCAGTACTTGTAAGTAATTTCGTTCACTCAAGTGAGGCAACTCGCAAACTGAATTCTGGTGGCAGCGTACTTGCTGTCTACCAGGCTGTGGCATCGCGCTGTGCGCAGTAGCGAAGGAGCAATCCGGAACCCCCACAGTTATGTGTTGCTAGATATAGAGCTATTATGATAAAAAGACAAGATGCTAGCATGCAAGTAGTTACATGAGTCTTAATTTAACCTTCCTCAGTTGCAAGGGCAATTTGGTTTATGTGTCACTAGATAACTATGTTATCAAATAATTATTACTGAAATGTTTGGTAATCACCTAATTATTCAATTTTGGCAAGAAATAATTTTGAAAGGTACACCTTAGAAGGAAATATAAAGTGAAATATGAAATGCATTTTGAAGCTTTTGAGGAATAATTTGAGGAAACAATTATATTCATGTCTACAATGAAGCATGAGCCGTTCTACATGTACTAATAATGGTTGTTATGATAATTAGCTACTACTAGCCATAGCTAAATATCATACATCGGTAAAAAACTACCTCAGTTATGACTGAGGCATTTCACAGGAGCTCTAAACTGTTCCTAGCTACCTGATTAGTTTCGCATTGCGCTCGACTCTAAACGGGAAGAGGGAACGTACCGGGGAGGAGCGACAGTCTGACCCTCGTCCACGACTACCCAATCTACCCCTATTCACTGACGGAAACGCATCCATGAGACCCGCAGAGTTACTAGTGAATGAGTGAATGAGTTATGAATAAAGGGGAAGGAGGGGCTTGCAAGAACCAAATGTAACCCCCCTCCCCCCAGACTGTAATGAGACCACTAAATAACAGTCTCGCGCATGAGTGATGAGGGCTCTATATTACAAGGCTTTTGTGCGTTAGTTGCTGGTCCACTTGTGTGTATTGCTGCATATTTACAATGGATATTCAAGTGAGTGTGATAGTGACTGTATATTTTCTATCAGTAGGATAAGCTCATAGTTATATATATAAATTACCATAAGTTCTGCCAGTGTTGCTGGTAGCTATATTATAATGAGCATGTAAAAGGGATAGCATGCTAACCATAGACAGATATCTTATCAGGGTTCTATTTAGAAAATATTGGTTTTGGAAAATTATTTCGGACAAGTCCTCTGCCTTCTAAATATTATATTAAGCTAGCTACAAGGCAAAATATTTTTCTTCATGAATAGGTGAAAGTAATAATTAGCCTGATATTATTTTGAGTTAAACGCTGGCATTTTAGATTCAGTATAATGTGCAATATGGGAATGTTGGGGAAGAAGCTTTTCCTTTACCCTCTCACTATATAGGACCCTATAATAAACGTGCCTTTAATTGAATTATATTCAATTAGTTATCAATGTTGCAAAGAGAAGAACCACTCTTAGTGCATAACTAGTATAGTATACTGTGACAAGGGACTTCAAATGTTCCAACATAAGGGCAGAAATACAATATGTGGGATTCTTTCTGATTGCATTGTTTAACATTGAAGGCAGAGATAATATTATAAGTAGCATTTTTCTGATTGTGTTAATACTGATTAAAGCACTATAATTCTCTGTTATTTACATTGTTTAGAAATTAGTTCAACACCTGTGGTATTTGGCTGTGTATTTTAAATTAGAAAGGTACTGTGCTTAACTACCGATTGCATTGTTGGAAACATTTACTATGTGCTAAATAGATAGGCACTGTGCTTCACTACCAATTGATCTTTATGTAATAAAGTGGTTAAGCCTTCATGAACTTCCATGTTTAGGGTCCCTCACGTCTAAAGTAGCACCCATGTGTTGCTTGTTATGCCTTAGAGGCATTGCTCAGCTGTTATGTTTAAACTGTTTTAAACTATAGTTCTGTTCACACTATACACTGGAACTTCTGATAGTGAACTCTCATCAACACAAGAATTTCTATTCCTTAAGATTCAATCACATAATATGCAAAGCATCATAGAAACTTTTTCATTTCAATAATTAGGTTATGCAGGATATGTCCTACAATAACACCCTCAATCAAAACAGCAACTGAATATTGACAAGATAAATAAGTATACAAAATTATAATAGGCAATTTCCCTACCTATTGAATTTCATCTTTAACTATTACCAACCGCGTTAATTTCTTTTAAAATTACGTAGTTGTGGTAGAAATAAAAGACACAGCTATGAATAATATTGACTTTCACTGGCATTATGTATATTATTAGAAAACTCCATTTATGTTCATAATAAATGAACACAATTGGTTCTTGTAACATATAGATATACATCTTATCTAGATTGAATGTGACAACCTGGTGTTGTTATTTTTATTTTTAGCAGTAAGACTGCTGTAAGCAATTTTCTGTCCTAAAAAGGATGCTTTGTATTAAATTTGGATAATGTGTATTTAGGGGCTTGAGTTGTATAAATTTAATCAGTGCACTTGTTTAAACATTTATTAAATCAATTTTGTTTGCAATAGATTATTGTTATGGCTTTTGCACTCCAAGTGGTTCCAAATTTGTCAGAGAGTAAGCCACTTTGCTGTATTATATATAATAATCAATCTGTATTTTGTGAACACTTACTCATGAAGTAATAATTATTTATTTGCTTTATTGTCTGATGTTTTACATTAAATAAAGTTATACCTCATGTTAGTTGTATATCCAGATTCATATGAAGTGAATCCTCTTGCTATATCAGAGAGAGGCTCATCTGCCACTGGTCACTGTTCTAATATGTCAGATTCTGGTAGAGTATGTAATACTCCACGTACTAGTGTCCTATTTGATGGTATTATTGCACCACCAGTAATTGAAGGAGACTTGAAGGCAATGGATCTATTAACATTAAACACATCCATATCTTCTACTATTCATTTAATTTTAACACACCTTTTAATTTATCCGGTAATGTATCAACTTACCAGGATGTAAGAATTATGCAAGTGTATATGTTCAACTGTCCAACCAGGGGAATAGGAGCTATTCCTCGAGTAGTACTAGCTTCCTCAGCATTAATACTATGGCATTCTGACTACCAATGGCTCTTGACAACCAACAATCGGCACTCCGTGTCCCCCCGAAAACGGCGAAGTTTTGAAATTAAGTCTGGAAAAAGGTCTTCAATGCCATAGTAATCGGTCGAAACAACTTTTTGTTTCTTGAAAAGCAAGCGTTTTCGCTGGTATTTTTTCTTCACACTTCTGCGTTTAAGTATAAAGTAAGGCTTGCTTAATGCTGTAGTTTCAGAATAAACTGGGGTCAAGCCTAAAAAGCCGTGTTTTTAGGTGAAAAAAAGTTCCCCGTGCGCGCTTTTAAAGGGCATACGTACCATCCATACATACACATAAAATATATTCAATTTTTTGCATTATCCACCCCTAATACTGTCTATTTTGTGAATATACTCTCTTCATCAAGTACCTAGCTAAAATTATATAGTTAATACAAGTATTATCATAATCTTTCTGAGCTTTATAATTATACTCCATCTATTTTGGAATTGAAACTGCTAAAAATAATCACACTGTATAGAAGATAGAAATGCTTAATAATTATACAAACTCTTGTGTCGACTCCAATGAATTTGATTTTTGACTTTTTATTGAAAAATTATAATGTATTGTTGTGAGAATAATAAGTCACTGATTTGTGCCAGTGCATAAATTATAATACTTATTATAGTAATATGACATTTTGTCCTGTATTTAAGGAAACTATGAATAATACACTTTCTATACTTTGGACACTTTTTTTAAAATTAAGTCAAATATTTACCGTGTTCTTGTCAAAACTTAAATTATAACTTCAACTAATCTCTTTACTCAGTGACTTTTGTTGGGATTTTCTATTTCTAATCTTAGGATTGAGATTAGGATTATCTGTCAAGTGAATAGAAGATTTATTCAAAAAACGTGCCTTAAAGTGTCAATAAACAAATAACGTAATTTAAAACTCGACTTTTTTTTTTAGTAGCTTGAATGTTAGAAGTTAAAACCAAACGTTCAATGGTGTAGTATTAGGCTCGCTCACCATCTGTGCTCAAGCACACCATAGTTCTAATATTAGGATTGGGATTAAGATAAGTTTTCAAGTGAGTAGAAGATTTATTCAAAAAATGTGCCGTAAAGTGTCGATAATGCCACATCAAACAACAAACATTGCCCACTTGATCACAACCTGAACCTCAGCTTTACCACCATTAATGCCTCATCTAAATTCTGCAAGGATTTTAGCCATGTCTGCCATGATACACTACCTATAGTGGTATTTCAAAGGAATAGCCAAATTGACTAGGCTAACTTTCCATAATTTCTCTTATTTTTCAGTAGATGTCCATCAAATTCATATTGAATGTTAAGTTTTACCATTCCATCCATTAAAATAGCTAACAGATTGCTTAGAATATTGAAATTGCTAGGTAGTGTTTAATAATGCTGAGAGTTCGCACCTTTGGCGCTTCATTAGTATACCGAAATTGTGAAAGTGTAATTACCCCTGATAGTGTCTCGCTCGCTGACAGTGTCGCTGGAAGTAAGAATGCAGTAGCTTTGTATCATTCTCTACCATTGGTTAAAGTTGCATCAGTTTCCCTCTCCAGCTCTCTTTTTTCCTAAACAATATAAGCTTTTCTCATCCCCAACCTTCTCCTCTTTTGTCTTCCTCTCCCGCTTTTGAACTTAGACTTTGTTAAACTTTTGCCTTCTTGTACTACATATGCATCAGTGCAAAGAGTAGTAACTTGTGATCTTTATTATATTTATGACACTGATGCATATGTAGTACAAAATTTATATGACTTCTTGTACAGCAATGAGTGAATTATGCACTTCAAAGAATAACAGAATATCTGGAACAAGTGAATCAACACAATTATTAGGTGAGTAACATGGAGTTAATTGTACATAGAGGAAATGTTAAACTCAATTATAATGACACTCAAACTACTATGAGTTTACTGTTGCTTTAGATATTATACTGCAATATTTACCAATATTAGCCAAATTTTTACAGGCAATACAAGGAATGTGCTTATTTACACTCATTCTTCCCAATGAGCTACGTTAGTATGCATTATATAAAAACAGGCAATAATTATAAACAATTATTTCAAACACAATGACTAAGTGTTAATAACAGTAAGTTATTTTAGTATAATGAGTAGCTGTTCATCTACAATAATAATTGACATACACACAATTTTAGTCTCTAAAAAATGTGTCAATGATAATTTTTATGGGTATTATAAATAAAGTTAGCACTATACAATATATTTGATGATCTATATCTGGATCATAAAGTTCTTTTGAAGTTTGAATATGATGTGCCACAATTACTACATGCACTTTTGTTTTCAATAATAGTAGCTATTAATATTATTTTAATTATTATGTCATGTGATACAGTTGCAGCTAGTGTGACTTCATTTGCTGTGGGAAACATCTCTGGAGCTATAGTATGTATATGCTTACTATTATTGATCAAATGCTTGATGAAGAAAAAACGAGTTCTATCAAAAATTGAAGGACATGATAATACAACTAACTCAGATATATATGAATCAATTGATATAGACAATCATGGCCAGTCATCAAATAATATTGTGCTGGAAGAAAACACAGCTTATGGTCAACAAAAGTTATAAATGTTTCTTGACTCATGAATATTATTATTTGTGTATCATGCTAACATTATATATCTACTACATTGGAGTCCACTACTGATTATCATTAGAATTAATTACAATAAAAGTCCATGAATTGTACCAAAACGGCTAGATGATGAATATAATAATGATGTTAATAGCAAAATTACCAAGTATTAAATCAATGTTTTAATTTTTACAGAAATGTAGAGTAACAGCTGTAATTCCTTAATTTTAAAGTAACAATATCTGATACTTTTACTACAAACAATAACATTTAAACCATAAAACGCTATACTAGAGGGAATTATCTGCAATACCATATTTTTGGCAGCTATTTTGAAAAATGAATCTAATGTGCTGGAAATGTAACAATTTTTTTGGACCCAACTATATATTTATGTCAAACATTTAAATTTTCACATTTTCCCAAGAGTTTTCTAAGGTTACCACTTGGGCAAAACAAAGCTAAATATTTTAAAACAATTTGGGAATGCAAATCTGCAAAAATAACTTTCATAGTATCAAAATTATTTGAGATAAATTTTTTCATTTTTTTTCATTTTAAGACAAAATTCTCAATGTTTCACCACTGCCAATTCAAATATTTCAATCAGCATTTTTCTATAGAATAAAAGTGAATTTTTGAAATAAGTATTACTGGTTTATTGTTTTGAAGTCAGTTAAATGCTAGTTACAGCAATGTGACATTCATATTGTATAAAGTGATGCATTTCCCTCCATACTTCAATGTTGTCACAAAAATGTAAGAAAAATATGCCAAAGAAATAGTAGAACACTACATCCCAGCTAACAAAGCCTCCACTGTTTGCATCTTCACTTCAACTTCCATTTTTTGACAATAAAGTAATGAACTGAGCAATTGTCTTTATAATAATGCCACCCTTCATTTCATTGTAGCAATTTAATGTTTTGTCAATTGATATTGTACTGCGCTATTATTTATTAGGTTTACTGTAAATTGTATCTCTTAACTGTACCTAATTGCTTTTACTGAAAAATACTTTTGTATAATTATTACGAAAATATGTTTAATATTTTTTGTAATGGGTTTAGTGACTGGTATACTTTGTATGTATAAATAGTGTGCTGAGGCACCACAGATTTATAAAAAATATAATGGACAGATATCTGCATAATAGTTGCAGTTGTCATTACATGTATTTTGAAAAAATCATGTGGACTCATTTTTACTCAAGTGGCTATAAAAGGGGTGTGGCTAGATATAAATAAATTCAAAATAACACCCTCTTTATTAATCTGACTATAGCCTGCACTTAGTTAAAGTTTCAAAGTGTGAGCATATTAAAATGGAAAAATAATAATTATATAATAGTTAAGTGCTGCCTCGGAGGGAACTACAATTTCTAGGGTCCTGAAGGCCCTAGGCTATATCGTCATGAGCACAGTGAGAGCACTGCATAGGGACCGAGGGACCCCAAAAGTGGTAATTCACGACAGCTGCACAACACCTAACTAATTTAAAATGCTCCTAGTGACACAATCAATGAATCAATAAATATCCCTGCCCTGAATGTGGTGACACTAAGTTAATGATGGTGTCCTACTCTCAAGGGCCTAGTTTATAGTTCCTCTGTCACAATATAAAATTATATCAGCTATGTTCTAAGATTCCATACAAGCTAGAATGAACAAAATTAAAAACAATGATTGACAGAATCAATGAAACCTAAAGTTACTTATAAATGTCGACGAACATGTGACAAGATTGGAACTATTTGGACTGCATAAATCACATAGACAATTATGTTGGTTTATGCAGTCCAAATAGTTCCAATCTTGTCACAGAGTAAGCAGTTTATGTGCTTATGTTATAACTATATGTATGTCCACATGATAACCCAGCACAACATTTATTATAGCTGTTTTTTCCTATTATGTATGTGGTGAAATAAAATAATTTGTAAATAAGTACTAATTACTAATTGGCGAAATGGAAAGATTAGAGTCCAGACTGCAACTGAGAATTCGCAGCAATTTTACTGGCTTTAATATTGTAGGCAATATCTCATCACAAAAAATATATTATGCATAACAACGTTGTATAATTTAAATATTTATCTACATTGGCTATAAATAATATGTATATTTAGACAAAACTATATATACATTAAGATATTTTTAATTGACGAAACAAACGAATGACAATAATAAGTTCCATTGTTATATTTGGCGACTAAACTACTGATAAATATGTATATTCAATAATGTTATGTTGCATATGTTGTGGCCACTACAAGTTACTCAGTTCAATTGGCCATAGGCAGAATTACTTTGTAGCTCAACATCATGTGCAGATTTCACTTCTTTGCTAGTATTAATTTCATCGTATAAAACTTGGTTAGTTTTATTATTAGATTTTCTACGAGTATGTGCTTTATTGGTAATATAATAGATTAATAGTAGTATAAGTATGCATCCAATGGCTCCAGTTATATTTCCTACTATGAATGAAGTAACACTAGCTGCAGCTGCAAATTAATAATATAATACACATTACATAAATAAATATTTTTTGTTGCTCCATTGTGCTATTATATGTTTTAGCTTGCTATTATCTATCAGGATAATAATACTGTAATTAATATAGTACATATAATATTTAAATATAAATGATGGTTATAAATTATTGCTTACATTGAGAACATGCTTTACTGATTTTAATATAATGCATATAACCTATATAATATATGTATGACTATTTAGAAATGTCTTTAACTATAATATATTAATTGATAAACCCAAGTTCTACTAACAATTTTATACCTAACTGGGAGACATCAGATTCTACTACTACTCTTTCTTTGCTGGTCACACATGTCTCATTTTGTGTAGAAATAATTGGTGTAACATTAACTGTAGTGCTGATCACAGAATTGTTTACATTAGAACCATCATCATCTAAGCAAATATGAACATAAAAATTATGATACAAATTTTAGTTTAAGTAGCTCTTTAAATTACATTTACATTAGTATTAATTGAATGGCTAAGGTTTATAGGCAGTATAAGAACTTCTATAATCATTTTAAATTTCATAACCTTTAAAATAGAAGTTAAGATAGCATGTTCTTTTTATTTAAAAATATTCCTAATTTTACTACGTGTGAGGTATCATATTTCTATTTTATGACAAAAGGCATTATTGTGTTACTAATAACACTTGGAGACACTAAATGAAAAATATAAAATCGACTCTCATCAAATATTGTTAATGTTTACTATCATAAAAAATTAGTACATAAATGAAGTATGTTTTGTTGTATTTCTTACCAGTAGTCAAATGATCAGTAGCAGAAGTATCTAAATTATATACATTTATTAATGTTTGTTAATCAAATAGTATTAGTTAGGCATTATTATGTCTGAGTACAAGCTATTCCTAAGCAAAACTCATGCTTGCTGATATTTAAAATTACAAATGCATTTTTAATTTTCAGCAAAATATGAATGACTTCTATAGGAATGTTACATTGTGGTACTGTAACTAAGTAAAAAAAAAATTGCTATCCAGATTACATACCAATGTACAACGCTGTTGTCATGGTGTTAACAGTGTTTGGTAATTCTCCAATAGGCATTGTACATTGACGAACTGAGTTACTGGAAAAGAAAATTTCAGCAATGTATGATTGCAGTGATGTATCAAATACCAGAGTAATATTTCTTGCAGTAGTAGATAATTCCATATTACAACCTCTCACAAGATTATTACATGATGGTTCTATTGTGATAGTTCCTATAACATTATTATCACCAAGAACTTGAATAATGCTGGCTCCTGTGGAGGGACAATTAAACATGACTATTTCAATAAGCTCTACTCCAGTGTATGTTGTAACTCCATTTGTATCAAATGCTGTATTAAAGTCAAATGTGATAGAAGCAGATGATGTAGATGTGTTGAGTGTTAGTAGTTGAGTTGCCCACATGTCTCCATCTAGTCCAGTTAGTGTGGGAATACCATCAAATAAAACACTACTACGTGGAGTATTACATACTCTACCGGAATCTGACACATTAGAACAATTACCAGTGGCAGATGATCCTCTCTCTGATATAGCAGGAGGATTCACTTCATAGGAACCTGGAAAAACTGCACTGTTAAAAACGGGGAGTTTATGGAACACCCCTAGGGGTGCTCCAGTGGCCAGGGCTGCAGCACACCCTTTTGGGTGTTATAAAGTCACTATTTGGGGTGTATGAGCAGCACTACCCAAAGGTGTACAGTTACACCATTTTGAGTGTTCATTTGACACTCAATTAAGTGTTCTACCTCACTTACAGAGGTGCTTTGGATACTCCCTTGCTGCTTATCATATCATTCAATAAGTGCATCCCAAGCACCCTTCAGGGTGTTCCCCATACAATCCAGAGTGTATAGTATACTAGTTGTATTCAGCAAAAAAATATATTGGTACAGCAATTTGAAATAAACATGGAATGCTGAAATAAATGGATAGCTCCAAGTATTTTCTAATAAGATATTTTTGTTTGTTGTTTCTTCATGTAGGAGGGCAGTTCTTTCTGGTATCACCAAGTTCAATATAAGCTCTTCTTCATTGGTCTCAAGATGGTCCATTGTGGTCTCCAGCAGATGTTTCCAATCAGATTTCAGTGACATCATCCTGAATAATAATAATAAAAAAATAAATAAATAAATAAAAAAAAATATATATATATAAACTAGTAACACTTCAAATATATACATAACCTTCATAATGAGCATACATGCACACACACTAACAAAATGACGGGAGGGGGGGGGGGGGAGTAGCCGTAAGGTCCTACTAAAGATGGCAATGCAGGATTAAAGCTATGGTCTTGAGAGAAAAATGTATCTGTATAACCATAGACACTATCCTTTTATGCTTAAAAGAAAAATGAAATACAAAACAGAAAAGAAAAGGGGAAAAAAGAAACAAAAAAAAAAAGCACCAGCTCATATATGAATTTATTCCTTTAATTCATAATCATGCCATTAAAATGTTTGCTCTCATATAAACGTTTCACCAAACCACTGAACTTGGGACACATTGTAATGAACACACTAACATCCACCCTTTACCAATTAATTACCATCTTGTATCCGGTGTTTCCCCAGTACTAAAAATGCAGGGTGGTTCGCCCTGTTCGAAATGCTTGTGATTAAACCTTGTACTATCATCTAGGGCTCCTATGCAGAGAACAATTCAGCAAACTCCACCCTTTGCTTATATCATTGCAAAATTATGCTTAATATCTTTTCTTGCGTGACTCCCTTCTCAAACACACTGGAAAACAATTAAATAGGAACTCTAATTTCACTAGTATGGTTGACATCTAGGTCTGTATGCGCTGAAATCAGTTTAGCAAACTCCACCTTTTGCTTGTGTCAGAGGAAAACGAACTACTCTAATAACTATTCCTCTCACATATGGAGGAAGGTCAATACTATGGCTATCATTTACTTGTTTTAATAAATTATGCCAATATTTTGCTTAATGTACGATTACACTAATTGATTATACCCTAATAAATATTGATAAACCATAAACAACACTGCTTGAAATCTGTGTAGGGAAAAACACTACATATTGATACTAACATTCACTTTTTACTGATTATTAAGTGATGCATTAGAATTGCTATTATATAACTTCCACCTATTCCCCTTTACTATTCCTAATGAAACCCTTTACCAAATTGTAGCATTTGTAAATCATTTCAAGCACAAATAGTACACAATGGTCACGGGGCAAACATTCAAGTTAGAAAACTCCAGTATATAACCATTTGACTAGAACATGTCAGGAGCATCAAGCAAAAATAATTTCAACACTGGAATTTAATACTCAGAATATGGGGAGGCAATTGACGATCCTTTACCTTCTTATTGAAAGCCTATCATGCTGTCATCCAGAATAGATCATCTACCATAGCAGCATAACACTCATCTCAACTGAAAGAACAAGATAGATAAAGTAATGGTCAAAATAAATAGTGTTATGATCATGTACTACATTACATTGAATGATACCATTAGCTATTATAAGGATTGTTTGTTGCAATCGGCCGAGCAATCGGCTCACACTTTAACATTGTCTGAACAATTCTCACTTAGCTATCAGTTACATTCCTGCAGATTAATAGACTTACGCGGAAGGTCCCGCATCACCAAGCGAATGTGTAGTGGGGGAGACATTTACAAAACACACACTCGACTGACTCCTCAAAGTCCCAGTAACCAAGTTCGTACACACGAGGGCGCAATAGAGACTCGCGGAAGTTTATATCACGTGAAAAATATCCACCCTTTTTATGTGGGCATGTTAACTACTTTGAGGGAGCTGGATTCAATGATAGACCAAATGATATTGATGTCGTCTAATGTTGAGCAGGATTTTTTGGGAGGAAGAACTGGGAATGACTGCTGCATTATAAGTATTCAACCAAGTAAGAAAAATTAAATTAGTTTTCTTGGCAGTTAGTTGAGATAGTCTCGCGAGCCAGACCCTTTACCTACCGAGCGGTGAGGAAAGGGTCTGGTTGTGTCACCATCCATACATCGTTTCGTTGTACTGGAACGTAATTAATGTATTTAATTACTTCCTGTTAGGGTGCCGCGGTCAACTTTAAATTGTTCAGCTAAATTGATTTTTGCAAGAAATTGCTCAACAATGGCTAACTAGCATTGCTTGGTAATGAAAAGGACAGGCTAGGTTTAAGGAAGCCCAGAACACTACATTATAGCTAGAGTGAAGATTCTTAGACAGTTTGAAGTAAGACAAAATAGCTAGCTAGCTAATACCTTTCAATAAAAAAAAATATACACTTTGAGTAATGTATTTAGCCTGCTGGCAGCGTCCACTGAGAAGTAGGGAACTTGACAAACACCAAGCAAGAGCTGATACTCCGAATTTCTACAAGCTATGCTTATTCACTTAGCCGTGCATTTCTATCTACATACCTGTGGGTACTTGTTTAATTGCAATCAACCGTATGTAAACAAACCGCACCCCATAAGCTATACACGCTAAAGTATTGTTCCCCATGGATCGTGGGGAATGGAACGAAACGATGTATGGCAGGTGACCAGACCCTTTCCTTCACCGCGCGCTCGGTAACGCGGTTGGTAAAGGGTCTGGCCCGCGAGACTATAGTTGAGACACATCCTATAACATTATTTGAAAGTAAACCTGAATTACCTGTAGTACACCTTTCACAAGCAATTTTGTCCCAGTATATGACATGTCACTGTACTTGTATAGAGTGTATCCCAGTGTGTCACTGTACTTGTATAGAGTGTGTCCCAGTGTGTCACTGTACTTGTATAGAGTGTCCCAGTATGTCACCATAGGCATTATAGAGTGTGTCCCAGTGTGTCACTGTACTTGTATAGTGTGTCCCAGTGTGTCACTGTAGGCATTATAAAGTGTGTCACTGTACTTGTATATAGTGCGTCCCAGTGTGTCACTCACTGTACTTGTATAGTGCGTCCCACTGTGTCACTGTACTTGTATAATGTGTCCCAGTGTGTCACTGTACTTGTATAGTGTGTCCCAGTGTGTCACTGTACTTGTATAGTGTGTCCCAGTGTGTCACTGTAGGCATTATAAAGTGTGTCACTGTACTTGTATAGTGTGTCCCAGTGTGTCACTGGACTTGTATAGAGTGTCCCAGTGTGTCACTGGACTTGTATAGTGTGTCCCAGTGTGTCACTGTACTTGTATAGTGCGTCCCACTGTGTCACTGTACTTGTATAGTGTGTCCCAGTGTGTCACTGTACTTGTATAGTGTGTCCCAGTGTGTCACTGTACTTGTATAGTGTGTCCCAGTGTGTCACTGTACTTGTATAGTGTGTCCCAGTGTGTCACTGTAGGCATTATAAAGTGTGTCACTGTACTTGTATAGTGTGTCCCAGTGTGTCACTGGACTTGTATAGAGTGTCCCAGTGTGTCACTGTACTTGTATAGTGTGTCCCAGTGTGTCACTGTAGGCATTATAAAGTGTGTCACTGTACTTGTATAGTGTGTCCCAGTGTGTCACTGGACTTGTATAGAGTGTCCCAGTGTGTCACTGGACTTGTATAGAGTGTCCCAGTGTGTCACTGGACTTGTATAGAGTGTCCCAGTGTGTCACTGTACTTGTATAGTGCGTCCCACTGTGTCACTGTACTTGTATAGTGTGTCCCACTGTGTCACTGTACTTGTATAGTGCGTCCCAGTGTGTCACTGTACTTGTATAGTGTGTCCCAGTGTGTCACTGTACTTGTATAGTGCGTCCCAGTGTGTCACTGTACTTGTATAGTGCGTCCCACTGTGTCACTGTACTTGTATAGTGCGTCCCACTGTGTCACTGTACTTGTATAGTGCGTCCCAGTGTGTCACTGTACTTGTATAGTGTGCCCCAGTGTGTCACTGTAGGCATATAGAGTGTGTCCCAGTGTGTCACTGTACTTGTATAGTGTGTCCCAGTGTGTCACTGTACTTGTATAGTGCGTCCCAGTGTGTCACTGTACTTGTATAGTGCGTCCCAGTGTGTCACTGTACTTGTATAGTGCGTCCCAGTGTGTCACTGTACTTGTATAGTGCGTCCCACTGTGTCACTGTACTTGTATAGTGCGTCCCACTGTGTCACTGTACTTGTATAGTGCGTCCCAGTGTGTCACTGTACTTGTATAGTGCGTCCCAGTGTGTCACTGTACTTGTATAGTGCGTCCCACTGTGTCACTGTACTTGTATAGTGCGTCCCAGTGTGTCACTGTACTTGTATAGTGCGTCCCAGTGTGTCACTGTACTTGTATAGTGCGTCCCACTGTGTCACTGTACTTGTATAGAGTGTCCCAGTGTGTCACTGTACTTGTATAGAGTGTCCCAGTGTGTCACTGTACATGTATAGTGCGTCCCACTGTGTCACTGTACTTGTATAGAGTGTCCCAGTGTGTCACTGTACTTGTATAGAGTGTCCCAGTGTGTCACTGTACTTGTATAGTGTGTCCCAGTGTGTCACTGTACTTGTATAGTGTGTCCCAGTGTGTCACTCACTGTACTTGTATAGAGTGTCCCAGTGTGTCACTGTACTTGTATAGTGCGTCCCAGTGTGTCACTGTACTTGTATAGTGTGTCCCAGTGTGTCACTGTAGTATAGTGTGTCCCAGTGTGTCACTGTACTTGTATAGTGTGTCCCAGTGTGTCACTGTACTTGTATAGTGTGTCCCAGTGTGTCACTGTACTTGTATAGTGTGTCCCAGTGTGTCACTGTACTTGTATAGTGTGTCCCAGTGTGTCACTCACTGTACTTGTATAGAGTGTCCCAGTGTGTCACTGTACTTGTATAGTGCGTCCCAGTGTGTCACTGTACTTGTATAGTGTGTCCCAGTGTGTCACTCACTGTACTTGTATAGAGTGTCCCACTGTGTCACTGTAGGCATATAGAGTGTGTCCCAGTATGTCACTGTAGGCATATAGAGTGTGCCAGTATGTCACTGTAGGCATATAGAGTGTGTCCCAGTATGTCACTGTAGGCATATAGAGTGTGTCCCAGTATGTCACTGTAGGCATATAGAGTGTGCCAGTATGTCACTGTAGGCATATAGAGTGTGTCCCAGTATGTCACTGTAGGCATATAGAGTGTGTCCCAGTATGTCACTGTAGGCATATAGAGTGTGTCCCAGTATGTCACTGTAGGCATATAGAGTGTGCCAGTATGTCACTGTAGGCATATAGAGTGTGCCAGTATGTCACTGTAGGCATATAGAGTGTGTCCCAGTATGTCACTGTAGGCATATAGAGTGTGTCCCAGTATGTCACTGTAGGCATATAGAGTGTGTCCCAGTATGTCACTGTAGGCATATAGAGTGTGCCAGTATGTCACTGTAGGCATATAGAGTGTGCCAGTATGTCACTGTAGGCATATAGAGTGTGTCCCAGTATGTCACTGTAGGCATATAGAGTGTGTCCCAGTATGTCACTGTAGGCATATAGAGTGTGTCCCAGTATGTCACTGTAGGCATATAGAGTGTGCCAGTATGTCACTGTAGGCATATAGAGTGTGTCCCAGTATGTATGTGTATGTTACTATTAGAGTGACATAGCATCATATTTCCTATAAGAGTATGCTAAAATTTATTATAATATCCCTTTGTTTGTAGGTTGTGGCTCCAGATAGTCGTGTTATTGGGCAGCAGATTATTGTAATAGTAATATTCAGATTCAAGTTTTGAAAAAAAAAAATTGTACTGGCTTTTTATACATATTATTTCCTTTTATCATTTCATTTCATGATATTTTACAGTTGTCTGTATTATTTGTGTGTTTATGTGTGGAACAGTAAATTTATCATTTCATTTCTTATTCTTTTTCAGTTATCTATATTTGGTGTCTGTGTTTTTTGTAGGTGAAGTATCGTTCCAGTGACAATCCAGGAGGCTTCCATGAAGTCGAGTTTTCTGCATCATCAATTTCGCCACAGTAAGTCGAAAATTGTGTGCGTGTATGTGCATGTGTTTGTGTGTGTATGTATATGTACACCAATAAATATTTATTATTTCATTTCTTCAGTTACGTATTTGTGTTTCATTTTTCATTTTTAGAGGTGAAGTATCGTTCGAGTGATAATCCAGAAGACTGATTGGAAGTGATGTTCGAACTTTCTGGAAATCTGTGATATCTCCTCCGATAGTGTAAGTTGAATTTCATGTTTATCTGTGCGTGTGTATGTGCACAATAATAAGTATATATATATGGAGGACGTGGATGGAGTGGAGAGAGAGAGGGGAAGTCATGGATGGGTGTGTTAGCCAGGAAGTAGATTACTTTTCGTCCTTTATGTTTATAGTGGGAGGACTCATCAGCTGGCCCCACTGACCTAGTATTTTGTATACCAAACATGCACAGTATATTACCATGATTGTAGGGATATGCAGTTTTTTGTTGCCGTTGTTATTTTACTGCTCGCTATGTGTAACGTGCAACACAAATATTTGGTTGTTGGCATACAATATTTTTGTTTATGTATTTGTGTTGTATTGTAGTGAACTTCATATGAACTTTACAAAGGTATTCCTCAAGTGGTGACCACTACCAGCTTTATGGCTGATACAGACCGAGGGCATGATTTTGTTGGGGAGAGTATCGACAAGTTTCTGCAACTGAGATGCAAGAACTTATTTTTATGTCATTTATATATAATATATTTATTATTGTCTCGAAAATAATAATTACTTACGCTTTTTTTTTTTTTATAAAATTCATTATAGTGTTCAAACCACAAAGTATGATGGGGTGTAACTCTGTGAATACTAGGGGGTTTCTAAAAGAAAAAAATGAGGGGAATGCCCAAAGCAAGCACAATAAGGCTATATAGCATTGCTAAGATGATTTCCCAGTCAAAACCGGGGGAAAAAATAAAAACCATTAACAAGTTTTTACCGTCTACCCGAGGTCGACAACCTCGCGGTAAAAATTAAGTCCGGCCCGAAAGGGTTAATGATGTATTCACAATTTTCTGGTTACATGGATGAACACAGTAATAATGGTACCTTAAGTATTAATGGTTGGTTGCTGTGAGCACATGTTGTCGCTCAAGTATTAATTTTAGCTGACCTTCCAGCCTCTTATGTAAACCATGTACTGCAATGTGTGACAAACAAGATTAATGTTCCCAGTCATATCATAATATGAAGTATATTTATCTGGAGATGTAATATGCCCAGACACTTTGGCTTAATGCTGCCTTAGAGGACAGAAAGACATGTTACCCCTTCACTGACACACAGGATAATTTTCATTGGCAATAGTAAAAACATTTACTCAATATTCTCAGTAGTTGTCTGTATTCGGAGGAAGAACTGTTCATCATCTGTGTTCTTTACCTGGATTGAATATATTTTACTTACACTTCAATTTGAAATTTTCAGTGTGTACAAAAGTAACAAAAAAAGTCTAAAATTAGGTCCTAACGTTATGCTGATTTTCAGCAAGGTACATATTCTGACATTTATTTGATAAAGACAAAAAAGAAAAAAAAACTGATTTGTGTTCCTCTCAGATGGCACTAGTTCATTATTCTGAACGATAGAAACTCACTTAATAATGCTTAATAATGCAGCCCCAATGAACGATGATAGAAGAATTAGCTATACTGCGATACAGAGTAGCATTACGCCAGTCATTGAATCAATATCTCAATTTCTTTTCAGCATTATTTTATGTTCAAGAAAAACAACAAATGTCAGAAATCAAATCCACATAAAATATTTAGAAAATGTTCTTGTGGTCCTACATGAATGAAGTCACTTCCGCTCCAGGAACAAGCTTCTTCTGTTATCACTCACTGTACTTATAATGAAAAAAAAAATGGGAACGGTATTTTATAATGTTAACACACTCAATTCTATTATAAATGAACACTAAAGGAACTGTCACAGTACATAGCTAAAATACTTAAAATTTAAATATTATCTGGCTAGTATGTTAAACTAGGAACTACAAGCATCATGTAACCAGTATTAGAATTGCACAATGGATGACATCCATGGACATGTACCAGCTAATAAGAATACATGCGTCTATGGACATGTACCAGATAGTAAGAACACATGCGTCTATGGACATGTACCAGATAATAAGAACACATGTGTCTATGAACATGTACCAGATAATAAGAACACATGCGTCTATGGACATGTACCAGATAATAAGAACACATGCGTCTATGGACATGTACCAACTAATAGGAACACATGCATCCATGGACATGTACCAGATAATAAGAACACATGCGTCTATGGACATGTACCAGATAATAAGAACACATGCGTCTATGGACATGTAGCAGATAATAAGAACACATGCATCCATGGGCATGTACCAGATAATAAGAACACATGCGTCTATGGACATGTACCAACTAATAGGAACACACACTGTAAAAAAAGTGGTGGGAATATCCCACCAAACTTGGTGGGACAGCTTTGTCTCCACAGTCCCACCAAACTTGGTGGCAGAATCACACCAATATTTAAGTGTGAATGTCCCACTTTATAAGGTGGGAGAGTCCCACTATTATCAGTGGGAGAGTCCCACTATAATCAGTGTAATTTTCCCACTATAATCAGTGTAATTTTCCCACTATATTTAGTGTATTTTTCCCCACTTTATTGTATCAAATTAAATAGATAGAACACGCACACAATAGCATTTAACATAATCATGAAAAAATATGATTTTATCACAGAACACAAGTTTAAATGTTTTTAAGACAAGCTATAAAATGCTTGACTGATGCAGGTAATTTAGAGTTCTTGTTCAAAAATACATACTCCATGAATGCATAAAAATTATTACACCCCTGGGGATAATGTATATTAAAACAAAAAAAAAGCACTTAACAATAGAAGTGGTATGTTCTGTATAGGAGTGCACTCGCACACGATTACTTTATCCACCACAAGGAAAGCTTGCTCCCCACTCCAACACAATAATGTAAGGAGACTTCTGTCCCTTCTTGATAAAGCCGGAAACATCACCCTGCAAAGAAAAAAAAATCTTTTGTCAATTATATCAGCTTCAAATTTCCTAAAAATAAAAATAGATTATGCACAAAGCTAAGGCTTTTCACAACCATAAAACCCTGAGGGATGTACCCAACGCAATCCCAACACAATGTTGTAAGCTGAAAACCGTAAACAACAAACTACCTGAGGATAATAATCAAGTTAGAATATTAAATGTCACTGGCAAATTCTAACTTAATGAAGCACCATAGGTGCGAACCCTCAGCGCCACTATACACTAGCTAGCTATTAAACCATTTCTCAGACCTATCAAGTATAAACAAAGGTGTGCAATGAAAACAGTAGATGTAAATGCGTCTTAATAATGGAATCCAACATACTCAGAGATAGTTTTAACACACAAGTCAAGTGCTTAACTTTTGAGCATAAAGAAAACTACCTTATGCTGCAAGAAATTAATAGCTCACATGATAACATGTGACAAAATGGGTGTTACCCACAAAAATTCATACCTATACGGAGCTGTAGCTTCGTGTTTGCTCAAAAAGTATCACAACAAAAGGTTTTAAATTGTCCTTCAAATTAAGTGCATACCTAAACAGTTAATTGTAAGTAATCTCCAAAATCAGACAGACAGACAACAGATAACTCTCTCGCGCTGAGGGTAAATAAAGGTGGTCTGACAAAGTGTCAGATTGTGCTTATACGAGTAAGGTGACAAGGTTAAACACATATGTTCACCTGGCAAAAAGAATTTTTCTTACATGCATTAAGTAGCTCAGATTTTTACGGTTATGACCTTATTTTAAAATTGATATTTCATGGTGTAATTAGCTTTAGGCTTACCTGGCTAGGGCAAATAATTTTTCTATAGTCTGCTTTGTGTCGACTGTCAGGAATTAGGCTAGTGACCAGAGCCATTGTACTGAGAAAAGTGTTCCAATCTGCATACAGGTACGAATAGTTAAACTCTAATAAAAGTGCACCATCAATAGTTACCATTTAACTGTATCTCAACTTGAATAACGGCAAGAGAAGGCCAGATTCCACACTCAAGTTCCACTTGCTTGAGGACTTTCGGTACCCAATTCTTTTTCCACTGCTCCACAATAGAGCAGAAATCACGTACGCTTGCATGCAGGTGGCTGTGGCATGCCATCATCATCACTGTCAGGAAAGGCTATAATAATAATAATAATAATAATGAAGCACCAAAGGTGCGAACCCTCAGCGCTACTAGCTACATAGCCAGCTATTACAAAATAACCTCAGACTGAAAGAATAATTTATTATTTACTATTTTAATAGGGCATCAATATAGCTCGAGCAATGAAAACGGTTAATTGTCTGTAATCTCCAAAATCAGAGCGTGACAGACAGACAGAAAGACAAACAGACAGGACAACTACTATATAACCCTCTCGTGCATGCACACTGAGGGTTAATAATAAACAACAGTTTCACCATGTTATCTACACTTACAGTGGGCTCTAATTGGAAGAGCATCTCGGGATGACAGGGGAGTAAGAACCGGGGGGGCCGGGGGGGCCTTGGCCCCCCCAATGCTGCAGAGGAGGGGGGCCCGGCCCCCCCTTCAATCTTTCCTTAATAATGTATTGGCTATTTTTAATTAATGTTCCCTCTCATGCACTTGCTGTATTCCCTCCACCTGATCTATCTGCACTTCTATTCAATTCTATTCATAAAATTACCTCAATAAAAATATCTATAGGATATCTGTTTTGCACTTCTATTCAATTGTTTTATGTGGGTCATAAAAAAAAAATCTGCTAGTATCGTCATTATTTGTGCTACTCTAAACCTGCATAAGATTAGTCTGTAAAGTCTTCTTTCTGTGCTATAATGGCGGCTGCTAAAAGAATCAAATTGCAATCAAATCAGCTGACTATGAAATCGTTTTTTGTTTCCAAGGGGCCTCTTAAACCACAGAGTAAGTTTTCAGTGTCTACTAGTGAATGGCTTTACAAAGTGTATGTGTTTAGGTTCTGAGCAACCAACTCAAAATAAATCTAAATGCAGTGATTTAAGATTTGAACTTACGGAGTCAGAGTCTACTACCTTGCAATCTGAAGCTAAATCATCTCAGTCTAAAGCTACAACAGTACAATGTGGAGGTACACCAATGCAGCGTGAAGCAACACCTGGGCAGTCTGATGCTATATCAATGCACTGTGAAGATATGTCAACACAATATGAGGCTGCAGTAGTGCAAAGTGAATGTACACCTCCAGGGCAGTCTGAAGCTCCTGAGCAGTGTGAAGGTACACCTGTATTTGAAACTACATCAATACAATATGAAGATACACCAGTGCAGTCTGTAGCCTCAATGCCATCTAACCAAAATTCAGACCAAATTATTGAAAGCTGTTTCTGTTGTAGCTCAACCTCTGAAATTTCTCAACCTACTGATTCTTATATTCTGGCAAAAACACAGCGAAGCTATGGTACAGGTAAAAATACTCACAACAGATGTTTCATGGCTGTATGGTATAAAACTTACCCTTGGCTTCACTTGTGTCGAGTATCTTTGAAGGCTTTTTGCTATTATTGTAAATATGCTAAATTTTCTCATGCTATTACCAGTAATAAGGCTGAGCGAGCATTTTCGGAAGAAGGATTTTGTAATTGGAAAAAAGCTCTAGATCGGTTTAAAGCACATGAACTCTCACATGCTCACAGAGATGCTCTTTTTGCTTTTAATGCATCTAAAAGTAAACCCATTGGCCATCAGCTTCAAAAGCAATCTGATGAAATTACCAAAAAGAGGAGAGAAAGTTTGCTTAAACAACTCCGTGTGCTGCGTAGTTTGTTACGTCAAGGCATTCCCATCCGGAATGACCATGCTGGGGGCTCCAATTTATCAGTAATCCTTGACCAGGTAGCAGCAGAATCAGCTTGGGTAAATGAATGCAAGTACCAATCACCTTTAATAGTAAATGAGCAAATAAAAATTATGGCCAACAAAGTGTTGCATTCTCTGTTGAATGACATACAGCCCCAACGTCTTTTTTCTCTGCTTGCAGATGAAACTAGAGATGTCTCAAATAGAGAACAGTTGATCATTTGTATTAGATGGGTGTCTGATTCTTACGAAGTGCACGAAGATGCTGTGGGATTAGTTCAACTTGAAAACACCACAGCTGAGACCATTTATATGGCATTGAAGAATGCCTTACTTGCTTTAGGTCTACAGTTTGAAAATTGCAGAGGTCAAGGTTATGATGGGGCCAGCAATTTTCAAGGTCATTTGACAGGTGTGGGTAGAAGATTTGAAGATAATTTCCCTTCAGCTATACCTGTGCATTGTTTGGCTCACTGCATTAATCTGAGTGTACAGCAAGTAGCTCACAAAGTCAAGTCTATCAAAGAAGGACTCAATTTTGCTATGGACATGATCCAATTAATAAAATTATCACCAAAAAGGGAAGTTGTTCTGGAGAAAGTTAAACAACAGCAGGAATTATCTAGTAATGCTTCAAAAGTAAAGTCTTTGTGTCCTACAAGATGGACAGCACGAACTGGAGCTATGCAAGCTATAATTGACAATTATGTACCCTTAAGAGAAACGATGGAGATTTCTTCACAAGGCATGGATGATTGCTCTAGGCGAGCAAATGGAATGCTATCACTCATGGATAAATTTTCCACGTATTTTGGATTAGAACTTTCAATATTAATATTCAGCATGATTGAACAACTTTCAATCAACCTTCAAGCTAAAGAGACTAATGTTGATGACTGCTTTTTGGCTGTAGACTTGTGTATTAAATCCCTTGAAAGGCTTCGAACAGACGTCAAATTTAAACACTTTTATGATACTGTAGTATTAAAGTCATCCAAAGTTTCTTGTGATCCTCCTGTTCTTGCAAGACAAAGGCAAGTGCCAAGAAGATTGGATGATGGAGCACCACAGCATTCCTTCAGTTCCGTAGAAGAATATTATCGAAAAGAATATTTTGAAGCGATTGATACTGTCAAGGGAGATCTTCATAGAAGATTTCAACAAGAAAATTTTCTTTTCATAAGAAGTGTTGAGGCATTATTGATCGATAGTGCAAATGGAAAAAACATATCTCTCTCTCCAAGATTTAAGAAGCTGTATAAGAATGATATAGACATGGATAAACTCATCATTCATTTAGAAGCACTTCAAGATGTGGTGAGATCAGCACATTTGGACAATATTGCAATCAAGCAGGTGACTAGAGTAAATACACTTTGCGATATTTTCAACAACCAACCTTGCCTCAAAACTATTTTCACAGAAATCCATACTCTATTAAGACTTTATCTTACTATTCCAGTCACTACTGCCTCAGCTGAACGTAGTTTCTCAGCTCTGAAGAGAATTAAAACATATCTACGCAACACCATGACACAGGAGAGATTAAATCATTGCATGCTTCTACATATGCATCATGAAAAAACTGATGAGCTGGACCTGGTCCATGTAGCGAGGGAATTTGTTTCAGTATGTGAAAGAAGGAAGAATTTCTTTGGAAATTTTTAAATCCAGACCCATGTATAACTGTGTTTTTATAACTGGTCATATATTTACACTTGTATATTATATTTCACAATTTACTAACATCAAAAATAAAAAAATAAATACTACATAATGGCCACGAAGTTCGGCCCCCCCAATCATTTTCATGTTCTTACTCCACTGGATGATGACCCGGAGCTGCTCGTTTTCCCAGATTTCTTCCTGTTGCATGCAAGTGGCTGTGGCATGCCATCATCATCACAGTCAAGGAAAGGCTATAATAATAATAATATAATAGTAATAATAATAACAATTTCACCATGTTATCAACACATACAGTGTGCTCTAATTGGAAGGGTATCGCGGGATGAAATAATAAAAACTAAATTTCACCACATGTGACAGTCTACGGGAAAATCGGGCACAACGCGGCAAGCACCAAATTGGACAATTAACAATTTTATGGTTTCTATCAATTTTTTACCAAAATATTTTTAATGCATATATGGAATGATAACCTCTGTCTCTGAGTCTGAGGATGGTACAGTGCATGTTCTACAGTACGACTGGGTGGAACACTTCCAGCCATACTTCAAGAGTGGAGCCTTTGATGGCATTACGTCATTCCACCACCTGATTTTCTCCTCAGGTACACCAGGCAAAGTTGGTTGTGAAGATGCGATGTGATGCTGAGGAGAAGACGCTCACCCTCCTCACAAAGAACCACCAAGACTGGAAGCCCCGTCCCGAACAGCTACCCGAAGCGATTGAGCCACCAGGACTGCCACAGGAGAGGCAGAAGTATCTGCATGATAAAATCCGGGACTTTGTCCCGGATGCATGTAAAGACATTGTCTGTCCTCCACCTCATACTCAGACACCTCACAACCATGACTCCACACTTTTACCATCGACATCTCCTTCTCCCTCTCCACCATCCTCCCCCACCCAAAATAAGCCGAAAAAGTAGAGCCAACTAATTTTTTATTAAAGTTCTTATTAACTAATCATAATTACGTCATGATACATACAATTGCAACTTACCTGTAGCTACTATGCCAACAGTATCAAGATTCAAGCTAGAATATCCTTGTATAGCAGCAAGAACCCCAATAACAGGCTGATCCCGGGCATTCATTGCCTAGAAAAACACGAAAGAGAAGAAACGGAGAAAAAGGAGTAATAATGCAGAAAGCTATTACGAACTAACACTAGTACGAACAAACACTAGAACAAACAAACACTAGAATGAACAAACACTAGAATGAACAAACACTAGAAGGAACAAACACTAGTACGAACATACACTAGAACGAACAAACACTAGAACGAACAAACACTAGAACGAACAAACTCTAGTACGAACAAACACTAGTACGAACAAACACTAGTACGAACAAACACTAGAACGAACAAACACTAGTACGAACAAACACTACTACGAACAAACACTAGTACGAACAAACACTAGTACGAACAAACACTAGTATGAACAAACTCTAGAATGAACAAACACTAGTGCATGTGAGCACACAGTGGTAATACTAGTGCGTGTACACAGTGGTATTACTAGTGCGTGTGAGCACACAGTGGTAATAATAGTGTGTGTACACAGTGGTAATATTAGTGTGTGTGTGTGTGTGCACACAGTCGTAATACTAGTGCGTACACACAGTGGTATACTAGTATGTGTGTGCACACAGTGGTAGTGTGTGTACACAGTGGTATTACTGAGTGTGCACACAGTGGTAATACTAGTACGTGTACACAGTGGTATTACTAGTATGTGTGTGCACACAGTGGTAATACTAGTGAGTGTACACAGTGGTATTACTAGTGCGTGTGAGCACACAGTGGTAATACTAGTGCGTGTACACAGTGGTAATACTAGTACGTGTACACAGTGGTATTACTAGTATGTGTGTGCACACAGTGGTAATACTAGTGCATGTACACAGTGATATTACTAGTATGTGTGTGCACACAGTGGTAAAACTAGTGCGTGTACACAGTGGTAATACTAGTGCGTGTACACAGTGGTATTACTAGTGCGTGTGAGCACACAGTGGTAATACTAGTATGTGTGTGCACACGGTGGTAATCTATTGAGTGTTAACAACATGGTATTACAGTGCTGTGAGCACACAGTGGTTAATACAGTCCAGCGTGTACACTGAATACTAGTACTGTACACAGTGGTATACTATTTTGGTGTGTGCACACAGTGGTAATACTAGTACTTACACAGTGGTATTACTAGTATGTGTGTGCACACAGTGGTAATACTAGTGCGTGTATACAGTGGTATTACTAGTATGTGTGTGCACACAGTGGTAATACTAGTGCGTGTACACAGTGGCATTACTAGTGCGTGTGAGCACACAGTGGTAATACTAGTGCGTGTACACAGTGGTAATACTAGTGCGTGTGAGCACACAGTGGTAATACTAGTGCGTGTATACAGTGGTATTACTAGTATGTGTGTGCACACAGTGGTAATACTAGTGCGTGTATACAGTGATATTACTAGTATGTGTGTGCACACAGTGGTAATACTAGTGCGTGTACACAGTGGTATTACTAGTGCGTGTGAGCACACAGTGGTAATAATAGTGCGTGTACACAGTGGTATTACTAGTATGTGTGTGCACACAGTGGTAATACTAGTGAGTGTACACAGTGGTATTACTAGTGCGTGTGAGCACACAGTGGTAATACTAGTGCGTGTACACAGTGGTAATACTAGTACGTGTACACAGTGGCATTACTAGTATGTGTGTGCACACAGTGGTAATACTAGTGAGTGTACACAGTGGTATTACTAGTGCGTGTGAGCACACAGTGGTAATACTAGTGCGTGTACACAGTGGTAATACTAGTGCGTGTACACAGTGGTATTACTAGTATGTGTGTGCACACAGTGGTAATACTAGTACGTGTACACAGTGGTATTACTAGTATGTGTGTGCACACAGTGGTAATACTAGTGCGTGTATACAGTGATATTACTAGTATGTGTGTGCACACAGTGGTAATACTAGTGCGTGTACACAGTGGTATTACTAGTACGTGTGTGCACACAGTGGTAAAACTAGTGAGTGTACACAGTGGTATTACTAGTGCGTGTGAGCACACAGTGGTAATACTAGTGCGTGTACACAGTGGTATTACTAGTACGTGTACACAGTGGTATTACTAGTATGTGTGTGCACACAGTGGTAATACTAGTGCGTGTACACAGTGATATTACTAGTATGTGTGTGCACACAGTGGTAATACTAGTGCGTGTACACAGTGGTATTACTAGTACGTGTGTGCACACAGTGGTAATACTAGTGAGTGTACACAGTGGTATTACTAGTACGTGTGTGCACACAGTGGTAATACTAGTGCATGTACACAGTGGTATTACTAGTGCGTGTGAGCACACAGTGGTAATACTAGTGCGTGTACACAGTGGTAATACTAGTACGTGTACACAGTGGTATTACTAGTATGTGTGTGCACACAGTGGTAATACTAGTGCGTGTATACAGTGATATTACTAGTACGTGTGTGCACACAGTGGTAAAACTAGTGCGTGTACACAGTGGTAAAACTAGTGCGTGTACACAGTGGTAAAACTAGTGCGTGTACACAGTGGTAAAACTAGTGCGTGTACACAGTGGTAATACTAGTGCGTGTACACAGTGGTATTACTAGTGCGTGTGAGCACACAGTGGTAATACTAGTGCGTGTACACAGCGGTAATACTAGTGTGTGTGTGTGCACACAGTGGTAATACTAGTGCGTGTACAGTGGTAATACTAGTGCGTGCACAGTGGTATTGCTAGTGCGTGTGTTCACGCACTAGAAATACTAGTTTGTGCGTGCACACACTAGAATACCAGAACGCACTAGAATACCAGTACGTGCATGAACGCACTAGAAATACCAGTATGTGAGTGCACGCACTAGAAATACAAGTTTGTGCATGCATAGATTATAAATAATTGGCGAGCGAGCGTAGCGAGCGAGACACTTACAGGGGTAACACAATCGAAAATCGGGGATGTTTATTTATTTATTTATTTATTTGTATATATGTTTGGACGTACGTATGTCATTTTGTACTTTGACCCTCGCTTTTTTGTGTTAGTTCGGTTGTCGACCCCGTCCCAAATTGCACTAAACAGAATCCTCTGGTTTATCGATCAGTACCCGTATCACCCTAGAAATTGAATTGTTTACCATTTTGAATTCTTTTGAGGGTGCAGTTCAAACTTGAAAACTTAAGAGACTTCCATTTCTATTCGAGTTTGTGACGGTGGTAAGTCAATGCGCTCTTTGTCTAGGTTATAAGCCGTGCGCAACAGTATTTACTTGAAAATGCATTGTCCACTAGATTAACCACGAAGGTAAGTCTGTGTAGGTGCATGTCCAGTTGTGTCAAAGCATTGTGTGTTACAACCACTACTTAGCTAAAGAATATCACAAAGAAAACTTTTAAATAACGTGTATTGTTTTGTTGTTGTTTTTTTACTTCAATTCAAGCAGTTGCAGAGAGTTGTTACTATGGCACTAAAATCCCTTTACCGTGTATGTGAAATTTAAAAACTAGACCTTATTTTCAGTAGCTTCAGTGTTAGAAGTCAAAATCATTCATATAAAAATAGTATAGTCTTTAGGCTCGCTCGCCATTTGTGCTCAAGCACATCACTAGTAGTATGTGCGTGCATGCACTAGAAATACTTGTAAGTGCATAGGTATACAAACTTTAATGAACACTTAAAATTACTGCTTGGATTAACAACAGACTTACTTACCTTTATCTTTTCTTTATAATTCCTACTTCCATGGCACCTCACTAGATAAGCAGGTAGCAGCAGCACCAATATTCTCAAAGCTAAAAGAAAAGAAATAAAAATACAGCGAAAATGGCTACCAGCAACAACCCCGAAATAAGGAAAGACTTCCTACCCTTTCTAATAGCTGTTTCCGTAACAAGATAGCCTATCACTACCAACATAGAACTACAGACAGGCTCACTCACCTTTGCACAGTAGACAAGAAGACTAAGAGAAGACAGTAGTAGTAGAGCTTTCGTTGTGCTCGGCGGATTACGCGTGGTGTAATAAGCAATAGTATACGGATTGCGGTTGAATACGGAATTAACGCGGGCACGCCCTTTCTGTGTATTATCTCGGAAACGGTTCGCGCAGTGGCTAAAACTTGGAGGAGTTCATAAAATAAAAACAACAACAATAATATAAGTGCTTCACCGCAAAAGTTATCCACACTTACAGTGAGTTATAATTGGAGTACTAGCTGATGGCTGAATATCACAAGTACTGGCTGGGGACAGGTCTGCTGAAAGACATAGCTAACAATACTCATATACAATTAGCCATACTGGCGCAGATCTGAGCACACCTACCAGAATTCTAATTGCTGTACAGTATATATACAATTAATATTTGAACCATTTTCATGATTATTCACCATACTTGCATCAAGTGGGACACTCCCACAATGTTATGGTGGGATTGTCCCACCAACTTCATAATGGTGTGACATCACACTGATGTCAAGTGGGACAATCCCACCATAGAGTCAGGGGAGGAGCAACATATTTTAGATTGGTCAGGCCATTCACATCACTTGTCTGTGGTAAAGTTCGTCAGTAAGACTAAATTAGTAGGACATTGCTTGTATTAATGATATAACCATTAAATTAATAAGTAATAATAATTATATTTCAGGAAATAAATGAAGATGACTGATTCATGAAAAAAGTTTCAGGAAGTTAATGTACCAAATATTTGCATTCTGTGTTCGGAATCACTAACACACAAATTCAATGTAGCATCCTTCTTGTTAGTATATCCTCTATTAATCTATACAAAATATTATTTAATGTAGCTAAAAAGAAAGTAAAAATTGAATTAAGTGAACTTACAAATGCTGCATCTGCCTTAGAACAAGATTTTTTTTCTCTTTAAACATCTTCAGGCAAGTAAAACAGAACACAGTGTCAGTGTCTTCCTTGTAGTGGAGAAATGGCCACTTTTTTAACAAGGAGTGCTGAAAGCACCTCTGTACTATATTCTTTTTACAAAAAGAGCGTTTGGGAAATTTAAATGCTGGTCCTGGTTGGTTAGGCTTGTCGAAGGTCATACAAGGAAGAGAAATCAATGCCTGCCATTAAACAGTATCCTCCACGTGAAAACGCCGATTCCCGCGCGACCGACTAAGTCTCAATCGTTAACTATTCTCGCCTAATTAACGATGCGTACCATACAAATCAATTCATGCCTAATGCCACCCATAGAATATTGGTCAGGCCATGGCCTGACTGGCCGGACCACTTGCGCCGCCCCTGAGAGTGGGAGTGTCCCACCACCAGCATCATGGTGTGACATCACACCTAAGGTGGGAAACATGTTTGGTGGGATATGGCCACCACTTTTTTTACAGTGCATGCATCCATGGACATGTACCAGATAATAAGAACACATGCGTCTATGGGCATGTACCAGATAATAAGAACACATGCGTCTATGGACATGTACCAGATAATAAGAACAGATGCGTCTATGGACATACCAGATAATAAGAACACATGCGTCTATTGACATGTACCAGATAATAAGAACACATGCGTCTATTGACATGTACCAGATAATAAGAACACATGCATCCATGGGCATGTACCAGATATATAAGAACACATGCGCCTATGGACATGTACCAGATAATAAGAACAGATGCATCCATGGGCATGTACCAGATAATAAGAACAGATGCATCCATGGACATGTACCAGATAATAAGAACAGATGCGTCTATGGAAAGGTACCAACTAATAGGAACACATGCATCCATGGACATGTACCAGATAATAAGAACACATGCGTCTATGGACATGTACCAGATAATAAGAACACATGCGTCTATGGACATGTAGCAGATAATAAGAACACATGCATCCATGGGCATGTACCAGATAATAAGAACACATGCGCCTATGGACATGTACCAGATAATAAGAACACATGCGCCTATGTACATGTACCAGATAATAAGAACACATGCATCCATGGGCATGTACCAGATAATAAGAACAGATGCGTCTATGGAAATGTACCAACTAATAGGAACACATGCATCCATGGACATGTACACTTGGCAATCCCTACAACCTGGGATGTACTTTTAGCTCCTGACCACAACCACATTCAGGTATTGGTGACCACACACATGAGAGACCAAGCACAGTCAGGCAGTCAGAAGTGTCAGGTGCTGAGTGTACAAGGTCACACTGGCTATTTTATAAGAGCACTGTTTGCTATTACATTTGGAAGGAAGAAGATATCCTCTAACTGGTCAGAGAATTATCACAGAGTATGGCTACTGTAAGTGCTCCAAGTCATGTGTAATGTGTAGAATAAGTAGAAAAATTGAATAACCTAGCTACTACAAGTGACCAGAGTATTGATCAAAGCTGTGGGTGATATAGCCAGCATAGTGTGCATAGAATAACTCACAAAAACTCAAAAATTTACTCTTGTTTGAGATATATAGCCAACATGCAAGCAACCATTGGTCAAGAGCCGAGTTGTTCTGGTCTCTAGAGCACAGATATTCACGACCATTAGAAAATAATAGCTTTACTATTCATTTAATTATTAGTGTGCACACTGCATTTTATGTATGTACCATAGAGAGCAATGGCCAGACTTGTGTGTCCGTTATGCCCAGAGCAGGATACAGCTCCATTCAACATGAAGTTGAAGCACTACATACAACACATCAAGGAGTACCACGCCCACTCACCAACATTTTCCATCACTTGTGGACTTTATGGGTGTCCTAGAACGTTTCACAACATGAAAACGTTTCAAAACCATGTATATGATGTGCACGGTGGTGATCCTCTCGTCACTAATCGAGCTGCACTTTTCTGTGGTGGCAATAATGAAAGTAGTCCTCATTTGGAACAGGGAGAAAATTGGTTTGGGTACCACTAGTTATAGTAATGAGATGCCTAATGACAGAGGTAAAGTGGTAGTACTATGTGTATTCATTTCCTTGTGTGGGCAATAATAATGGCATGAATTGAACACATTTACAATATGGGAGAGCAAAAACAAAGTGTTTTTGGAACTGGAAATGAGCCACAAACATACTGTAAATCTACACTATATATATATATCATTATGTGGACTAAGCACCACAATATACAAAAGTGGAATAGAAACGTAAATATCCATTTAATAATGTTATTAATAGACGAGTATCGTGCAAGTGATGGGAATGGGGACTCTGAAGGGACACTATCCAAGCTAAAGGAAGCAGCAGCCCTCACCATATTAGGCATCAAGGAAAAGCACAAGCTATCTCAGCTGGCCACCCAAGCTGTCATTGATGGAATGACAACTTTTACACAGGTTAGTTACCTAAGTGTGGTGGGTTTACAAAAAAAAAATCATCCTTTCACCCTCACACACTGTAGTGTTTCTTTACTTGTTTTTTGTGGTATGCTAGCATATCATAGACATATACACATGTAGGTATACATACTGTAGTCTACCATATAGTCTACCAATGTAATAATCAGGAATATGCTCACTTAGGAATGGCCAGCAAGCCGGCTCTGGCTAGGCTATCAGATCTGGTGGATTTTGGTGATTAAGACAGAGCTTAGTAGGCGAAAAATAGAGCGCAATTGAATGATACCCTCTTGAGTTGTTGCGCAGTCCTTCAAACTATTTCATCATTGTGGTCAATTTTAATGTGTTTTTCATATTCATCAGCTTGAATGTATAAGAGAAGTGGTTTGGGGTTGTGTGAAGTCACATATTCATGACCTACCAGCTCTGTAGTAGAGGACAGCATAATGCATATAGAAGATACAATATACATACAACTGTACTTTGCCTGCTGAAAGGTGCATCCCTTCCCTACCCTCACACACATAACTGACACCACAACTGTGCAATGCAACCAAATACATTGGGATATTGTGCCTAATGAACTCCACTATGCTCTATGACATTTCACAGGTGCACCTCAAAGCTCTTCGTGCACAAATAGAAAAACAGTTGCTCAGAAGTGGGATAAGTCAAGATTGCCTCAAACAGAGTCAGATAAACCTGCTTTTTGAAGATAGCAGTCAATATGCGAACCCATTTTCTGAAGTTGCAACTCCACACCGGCAATTAAATTTCATCCGTACTCACTTGGATTTTGTGGTAATGTTGTATTCAACAACAATATACACCAGTATAAATTAATAATGTATCTATTAGGAGCCCACCCGTGTGGTACTAGGTGAATACCACACATGGAAAGGAAGTGGACATACAAGAAAACTAGTGAAGAAAACTGATACCATGATGTATGTTCCTATCCTTAAAACTATTGCGGGCCTTCTTAACCCTTTCGTTCCGGATCCCGCTTTGAAGCGGGTGAAGACCGATTGACTTCTCCGAATTTTTTAAAATAGTTACTTTATAGCTAGAACCTTCAGAATGCATACACAGGTGCCCAATGCATTGGAGAAGCATCTAAAATAGCTTTCAGCCAGGACTGCTTCGACAGTACCTCACAGCAGTTGCGTTTATTTCTTCCTCGGCAAAAAAAAAAAACATCGGTTCTCCGTCGAATTTTAAAAAAAGTTACCTTCTTCACAGCAGCTTCATTTATGGATCCAGTCATCTCCAGAGCTTTGTAGAAGCAGCAAAAAATTGCTTGAGCTCAGTAGCCTTCCATAACACATTGAAACAACCGCTTCTTTGCGGACCAAGACTTTGCGGTTTGACTTACTGTCTTCTCCATTTTTTATAAAATCGCCAGTTCAACTGGGGACCTCCCTATTACGTACAGTCTTAGGTAATGCTTATTACATCATAGGAAAAAAGTGAGCGTGTCGTGTGACCCCGGTAACTATGCAAAAAAAAATTTTTTTCAAAGTCATTTTTTGGAAGATGGCGTCTAGAAATTACAATGCGGTGCAAGTTTTATACTTGCTTGATGCTGACTCTAGCGACTCAGGATCAAGCGGAGAGAAGGGAGACGACATCTAGGGCTATAGGAGGCCCTGTATCAGGGTTGGTGGACCAGACCCCGTCAACTCTGATACTTGAAAATGGGAGTCAAGAAGATGATCGAGGTAAGCTTGTCTTTCTCTTGTCTTTGTCTTGAAAAATAGCCAGCTTCTGTTGTGGAAAGGACTTATTTATAGCTATATTGAGATAGAGTAAGCTGTTTAGCTATAATATATATATATTTCTTTGAGTTTTGAGATTTGAAAGTGGCTTGTGGTTTTTTGAACAAATTCAAATTTTCAAAAAAAATTTAAAAAGTTTTTACCACATATACTACTAGGACCAGATGTAAATGCAGTCACCGACCCCGATTACGCAGATGAGGCGACAGGAGCAGAGTCTTCCAGTCATGAAGGAGAGGATACCAGACCTGAGTCTTCCAATGATAAAACACGAATAGGCAGCAGGTTCCAGTGATGAGGAAGAGGAAGTGGCTCCTCCTGCTCCGAGTTGTGGACGTCCTCGCGGTCGGAGAAGGCGGGAATCGAAGAACAAGAGTCGGGTGGATGAGGTAGGGGGAGAGTGGAAGAAAGATGACAACACACCCATTGATATTCCATAATCTTTTGTGTGATGGACCACAAACTTTGATATTTGTGGCTGCCCCCCCCCCTGAACATCCCAAAAGTTGTAATATGTATTGTTATTGTCGTTGTCGTTGTCTGTGTTTTTGTGGTGTTGTAGTGGAGCTTCACACTCGATGTATATGTGTGTGCGTGGAGTTGAAATGTTATTCTGGTGCTTCCAGATCTAACCGGGGAGGGAACGAACTCGGGGGGGGGAGGGGGGGTCTTTTCCAATCGGGGGGCTACTATGCCCATGTAAGTTGAATTTCATGTGTGTGTGTATGTGTACACCAGTCAATTTATATTATATATTTATTTTTATGATCTGTATTCACCTGTATCTTCTTTTTTCTAGTGTGTGTGTGTATGTGTGTGTGTGCATTTGTGGAATGAGAGAGAGCAACCGTGGACAAACAGTATGTGGCGCTTCCGTATACAACCTGGGAGGGAACTCTGGATCTTTTTGGATCGTGACTACTATGCCCATGTAAGTTGAATTTCATGTGTGTGTGTGTGTGTGTGTGTACACCAGTCAATTTATGTATAATAAATTATACATTTATTTTTATGATCTGTATTCACCTGTAGCTTCTTCTTTCTTGTGTGTGTGTGTGTGTGTATGTGTGTGCGTGCATTTGTGGAAAGAGAGAGAGAGCAACCATGAACAAACAGTATGTGGCACTTCCGGATCCAACCTGAGAGAGAACGAACTCGGTGGTCTTTTTCGGTCTGTGACATCATCCATGCCGGGTAAGTTGAATTTCATTTCAACTTACTGATATTTGGGTGTCCAGCTAGGGCTGGGGGGGTTATGGTACAAGAATGTCAGTGAAAAGTAATGACGGGGGAGGGGGGGTTATGGTACAAGAATGTCAGTGAAATGTAATGACGGGGGAGGGGGGCAATTCAGCGAGGCCAGCTGTTATGTTACAAATATCATTGTTGTCTTATGTTTTTTTGGTATTGTATGGAGGTTCCGGATCCTATGGGAGGGATCGTTCAGTCTGTGCCACCATCCATGCCGGGTAAGTTGAATTCCACGTGTGTGCTTGTACTGCTTTTCATTTTCAAATTACACTTTCTCAATACAACGATTGTTTCTTTCATGTACAGTGTGGAGTATACATACCAGGGTTCATACAGTGGGAGGCTAGCGCTGGGTTCCCCCCTAGAATTTTGGGAGTTGAATAGAAATGAACATTTAGGAAGCATTTATTTTTAGTCTGATATTGTATCCCATTATGTTCCTATCATAACTGAGTCATTTAGTGCATAGGACCGAACACTGATCATCAGTGTGAAGTATAGACTCGTATGCAAAGATGTGCATCAAAGTAGTGTAGGTTCAAAAAAATGGGTGTGGCGAAGTACACTCGGAGCCCCACCCCGAACAAAAATCCTGTATGAAACCGCATACAATACATCATAAAGTTGCAATTATATAGGATCATGAATAATTTGTTGTTTGTATTACAAATATATTTGTTGTTTGTGTTTTTGTGTATATGAAATTGTTTTGTAGTGGAGCTCGACGTCCGATGGCATACGTTCCTTGTGGACACTCATAGATGTCTCCTACATGATCACAATCAGCACCACACACAACAAAAAACATATTTTATTGTTGAACTAATATAATATTGGTATATAATGCATCAAACAATATTATTTCTATTTTATTTTATTTTTTTATTGATGGGAAAAGTGGATTTTTTGGGGGAAAAATTTTTTTTTTTTTGAAATATTAGTAGATGGCTTAAATATTATTCAATTTTCTCAATCAATAAATGAGGGGAATCCCAAACTCTTGGTCTATTTAGTGATATATGGTTGCTATGGGGTTTTCCCAGCCAGCATCGAGTTAAAAAAATAAAACGGCAATGCTCTATTCCGCGGTAGAAAATTAGATTTTTCCGCGCGCGTCCAAACAATTCAGGAACGAAAGGGTTAAATGTGATGATGTGATCTCAGAGGTAACTATTACACAGTAGGTAGTTTTGAATAAAAACTTATAGAGTAATATGGTGGTTCAACGTTTGCAACTGTCATTGAATGCACATGGGTAGATTGAGAAAGGACACAAAAACTCATGTTCGGATCGACTCAGTGACTTTTGCGATGGAAAGCAGTTCTCATCACATCGACTATTTTCATTGGATTCAACTGCACTGCAGATCTTCTTTTACTACGATGATCTAGAGGTGTGCAATCCACTGGGTTCAAAATCAAAGATCCACAAGCTCAGTGAGTGGTTTTGATATACGTGTATCAATGTAGCAACAACACAGCATCTGGTATATTCACTAAATCTTCATGAGAACTGCTTGACCAGAACGTCACATCCTATCCATTTTATGCAAGACTTTAACACGTAATCACTAACACCTGTATAACTTGGGGTTTTATACAGAGGGGGGGGGGGGGCTGGCTTCTTGGGGATATCCAACCCCCCAGCTGAGTCTCCCCACTTCAGCTTGGGAGTTGAATGCTAAAATATACAGTGAAAGTTACATAAATATTTGTGTGGCTAAAATCCTGTATGGCTCTATAAAGAGTGTAATCCTTAAAATTTTCCCTTTTGAATATACCAGACTTCCTCGAGTAAGTCATGCACCTTAACCACCTTGCGCTCTCGAATCTAGGCTACTTGTTGCTCTTCCCAAATAATTAATTCACACACCGATAAGACTTTACTACATTTATAAGGCATTGTTTTAGTTAGATGAACATTTTTATCATTGCAGTTAAACCATTTTTTACAACAGTTGCACTAGCAAATAAGGACAGATACAAAACCGTCTTCCCCAACAGGGATACAGAGAGGGGAGGGGGTAGGGGGGCGGCACACTGGAATTTCCCCCCCCCATGTCATCTAAAATTATTATTACATCATTATATGCGTCAGATAGCATGCTTTGCACTAGTATACAAAAATAAGATGGTTTATGTGTGTGTGCACACGTGGTGTATGTTTGCATGTGTATTTTGACTACCTTTTCACTTGGACCACAGGCATGTTCTACTTCACACTTGGAAATTTGCCTCCCAGAACTAGATCCAAGTTAAATTGTATCTATCTGGTGAGCATTCTGAAACAGAAAGTCCTGTCCAAGTATGGAATGCATGAAGTAATGAGACCATTTCTAGCAGATGTGAGAGAATTGGTGAGTGATGTGCGTAGTAAGATACATGGTCATACTTGTCTTACTGTTTCTAGGAACAAGGTCATTCATTCCACCTGAAGGGGGGTACCAGAACTTTCAGTGGAACAGTGGCTGCTGTGTCAGCAGATAACCTGGGAAGCCTAGCTCTAGGAGGTTTTAAAGAGAGCTGTACTGCATACAGAATGTGTAGGCACTGCATGGCTACTCAAGGCACTGCAAAATCCAAGGTTACTCAAAATTCTGTGAACTATAAATATGTATTTTTCTGTAACTTGTGGTTTACAGTTTGATGAGCTACAGTTTGAACTTCGTAAAAGAGACAGTTATACTCAACACTGTGCAGCAGTAGCTACTAGCCAAGATGCTTCCAAGGAGTACGGAATAAAAAGTAACTCATGTCTCAATGATACTCGGTAGGTAAAATATATAAAACCACAAAGCCAGTAAATCAAACTTAGAATTATAACCGGTTTGTTTCTCTAGCAAAAGGGGCCACATAAGAAGGAAAATGGAAAGGGAAAAAAAAAAAAAACAAAAAAAAAAACAAAAAAAAAAACAACAACAACTATAGTTGTACTACCTAAGATCAGCTTGGAAGCTGTGAAACCTAAACCACTAGAACATAAATGTCACCATCATATCCAACCCTCTTGTACAACCATTTCATTCTTGAGAGGTGTTGGTAGAACCAATGTCACCACCACCTCCCACCCTCTTGTACACCACCCTTTGCCACCTGCTGAGTGGCCGTTGGTAGAACAAGTATACCACCAACAGCCACAACCACAGCCACAACCACAGCCACAACCAATGAACCGTGGTTATGTAATATGTATGAACAATTCCTACCTTGTGGCAGATATTTTCATGTTTGTGATGGGGGCCTCCTTCCAGACATAATGCATGATCTATTAGAAGGGTGTCTTCAGTACGAAGTGAAGATCATGCTTAGAGAGTACATACAAGAGGACCACTTCTTTAGCCTAGGTAAATTTATACAACACAAAATTGATCACAACTCTACATACATACTACATGTATAAGAAATATTTGTTCTTACCAACTTTCTCAATATTCTTTGTAGATGATTTCAATAGCCGGCTTAACAACATGGAGCTGGGGTATATGGAAGTGCAAGACAAGCCAACTCCAATTGCTAGCACTACTTTGATGAGTTCTGGCCATAGCCTAAAACAATCTGGTTGGTTATAAGGAAGAACACCACATAATACACATTTAGTATACACCTAGTGTACAAATATTAAACATACGATTTCAACTGAACCACATTAATCACTATGTATCATGATTATGACTTTACTATTGACATGAAGTGTATACTTCTTACATATGTAGCTGCTCAGATGTGGCTACTAGCAAGACTTTTACCACTGATTGTTGGTGATTGGATCCCCAAGCTAGATGACAGATGGGAAAATTTTAGGCTTCTCATGAAAGCTGTAGACAGACTCTTTGCACCAGATATCACAGTGGACAACGTAGCCTATTTGAATCGCATCATCAGCGAACATCATCATGAGTTTGTGAGGCTCTATCCAGGACAATCAGTGATACCTAAAATGCACTACATGATCCACATGCCACGCCTCATTTATGAGTAAGTTCATTTGAATGTTCTGCTAGTGGATTTATCCTTCAATGCAACTTAGATTTGGACCACTACTACGACACTGGACTATGAGATATGAGGCCAAACATAGTTATTTAAAAAAACTGGTCACTTCCATCGGTAACTTCATCAACTTGCCTTACTCATTGGCCATGAGACATCAGCAACACCAGTGCCTGATGAGATCATCAGTCACCAAGGAGGACACAGCAGCAGGGCCAGGTACAGCATGGGAAATAATAGTGATGATGAAAAGGAATGACAAAAGTAGAAGTGAAAATAAATTAAGTGGCAGTAAAAGGGGTGGGTCAACGGCAAAACTGACTTAAAGATACTCAATGAAATGATAATTTATGATGATTAGGCCATCAAACAATGTGGTGTGGGATGGACTTAAGGTCTAGTATTATCCCTCTTATTCCATGAAAGGGGTGGGGCAAAATAATCTGAAAATAGTCATATTTCCGTGCATTCCTTTTGAAAATACTTACAGCTGTAGAAACGTACAAGCGGGTAATGGGAGGGATATAAGCGAGCACTAGGGTTTTCCTAGCTGAAATTCTCCCCTCCACACACCACCACAGAATCAGGAATTATAATCATGGATTAAAATGATAGTATGATGCAACACTTTTTTTAATTTTCAGAACTTCATGCCTCTTTCAACTAACAAACAATTACACTAAATAAATTGTCACATACAAAGATGGTAGTAAAACAAAAGCAAATCAAATGTTTAGTATACAGTTGAATTAGAAAATTGCAACCCCCTTCCTTTATAAAAAAAATCTCCATATACAAGTCGATGCACCTCATCATAGCGGACGTTTTTGGACAATAAAGTGTTTATTATAGTGAAATTCTCAAATGTATTAAAAACTATTGTAGTCAGGTTTGTTTCGCATCATAGTGATTCCACTGTACAGTAGACCCTCACTAATCCAGCACCTCATTTGTCGGAACATTCAGGACATACTATTCTTATGATGCAACTATGAAAAAAGTCTGATAACGCGTGCATACCAGCTGCTATTCCCAATTGTGCCTGACGATCCTTAACGGCCATATCTTGCCCGTTTCTCTGCAGACTAATGTCCCAGAAGAGACACCAAAAAACACTTTCTCCTGACAAGAAGTTAACAGATTTTTAGAAAAACTACCTCTCACACTCACTGTCAACTAGCGGAGCAATATGGAGTAGCGTGTCTAATATTAAAAAGAAGGGTGACAAGCTGCGAGAGCATGAACAAAAGCTAGCATGGTTAGAATAATCCACTAAATTAAACCTAACTCATTTTCTTCCATTTTTCCCCACACACAAAAAAAATTGCACTTGTTTGGGCTTCCGACTCACCCACCCACTTGTTCTCACATACAACAAGAGCAGAAAGTTCAAAGTTTTCATTAGAATGAACTATAATTGCTGCTACGTGTCATAGGATAGAATAGCCTAGGAAGCAGAGTTTAGATCAATGTAACTAAATGATTGAGATTATTCCCTATTATTATTGTACATAAGTGCTACTACTAAAGTACTAAAAGATTAATACAGCTAATATTATGTACATGTATTCTTGTACAGCAACCAACATTGTACCTGCATTACTTCAAGATGAGCTGACTATACCAATACAAGTTGCACATGAGTGAGTTTTCCATACATGTAGAAACAATATGACTAAAGCAATATAATATCTTTACATGCAGAACTAAATGGGTCAAGAGAAACACCCACCTCTATAAGAGAGGTGCTGGTATCATCTACAATGTAGCTGAGGACAAGTTGGAGATGTTAATTATAAGCAATATCTATGTTATCAATGAAAACATTCTCACATTCAAAGGCGATGTTTTTGATATTGACTTATGGAAACATGAACCACACTTCCGATCACACATCCTTACACCAAAAAACACTTCAATTTTTATTTTTTATGATGACTTAAAACTCTACACACCTCTTCATCCACGCACTACCAGAGTCCTTCCCAGCCACACTATTGTCATTTTACCTTTTTATGTATGTTGATTTCATGACATGTCACTATTAGATATAACTGTACTCATCAACCTGATCTGAGAGGTTCTTAAAAGTGATGTAACAATTCTACCACCAGGTGGTAAACCCAAAAGTACAAGTCAGCAGACCAAAAATACAAGTTGGCAGACCAGAAGGGAGTGGAGTGGGGAGGAGATTTGAGGAATCTTGCATCACGTGTAAGTTGTAGCAGTGATAAAACTCAGACTAAGGTCACAGAAGTGAACATACCTGTAGCACAACAAATCTGCAAGATGGTAGAAAGCTTTTCCAGTGTTGAGCTCGCTTCCTTCTTGGAAGATAATGGTGTCAGTGAAGAGGTGGTTGAAGCATTCCTAGAAAACGACATAGAAGGGAATCAGTTTCTTTCTCTATCAGAATTGGAAGTGAAGGAACTGGCCCCCAAGATTGGACATAGAGTGAAGCTAAGACAGATCATTGTAAGCACTCCAGTAAGACCCAATACTTCACAGTAACATGTATTTTACTCAAGGTATGTTAAAGTATAACTGTTTACTGCACTAATTCTATTGGAAGACTATAGGAATATGAAATTTTTTTACTAGTATGACCAGTGGTTTTCTGTTATTACTAAGAACTGAAACAAAATTATGGGCAACAAGAATATCCAAGACTCCAGCCTGAGCTGTTAGGAATTGAAACTGTCATAATTTTGTAAACATTGATAGTGAAGTGGAAAATTACTAAATGTGAGACAATTTTGAAAGAGAAAACCATTGATTTATTATAATAATAGTATAAGGTATGACAACAAAGCAAAGCCTTTCTAAGATATGTTGTATAAAAGGACATGTGACGGAATGGATAAACAAGTGTCATCATTCTCACTAGAAGCCTATTACAGTGAAAAGAAGATTCTTCCATATTATCCTCAGTTTTGTTAATATAAAGTATCCTACAGTAACTTAGTATTAGTGTAGATTACTTTTGCCCTTAAGTTTCCTATAATTACCAGTCAGTTACATTTCAATAAATCTATTTCCAATCTGCAGAGTGAGAACAGTTCCTCACATCAACCAGTGTCCACTGCACAGGCCTCACCTTCATTATCCAGCTCATCGTCCATACTATTGGCACCATCACCAGAATCGCAGACTGCCTCAGCAACATCCACTCCATTGTCCCACTCCAATGCAGACTTATCCAATCCATTGGTAAATAGTAGACATTCCTAGAGAATAATTTCCCATATTAAATGTTCATAAAACCCAAACTTTAAATTCGTCTTACATGATATTTTTTACTGCATGTATATACTTTATTGCTCTTCATTATTATAATGTTATACCATGAATAGGATGAAAATTGGCTTCTAGTCTTCAGACTGCCAGACAAGGAGAAATTTGGCTATTCTGTTGAGCAATGTATAGACAGTGGGATAATCACAAGTATGGCTAGAAGGAAGATTGTTACCATGCTGAGGAACATGATACTCCAGCACACCTTAAATCCCACATCACTGGAGTATACAACAGTTTTAACAAAGCTAGTTGAGAAGTTCCCTAAGTTGAAAGACCAGATCGGAAATGGAATTGTACGATTAAATCACTAGCTAATGAGATGTGCATACAATTATAATACTAAAATAAATTTTTTTGCCTTTTTTCTGCCTAGGGATCGTGGAAAATTTCCCTTCGTAATTCTTTTAAGAATTATAGAAGGGATAGCAACCCCAACACTAGTCGACCAGGTCTGAAGAGGCTGCTGGACTTTGCTTCAGAACCTCCGTCAAAGCGAGAAAAGCTTAACTTGCAGGTACAGCTGAGACTCTTCATCTCACAAACCAACTCTCTGACAGTCGATCAGTACACACAAACAAACTCTTGCTATCCCAGTAAAATAATTATCAATGCATGATAACAGTACTGTTATGTGACATATGACATATTATCACTTAGAGCTATTTTCTTCACACGCTTTAAACATGGTATCAATGTTTTAATTTTATTGCTATAGGGCTCTGATACAGAAATGGATGAAGAAATGGACAAGATTGTAGAGGAAATGAAGTCATTGGCAAGCACACGAGGAAAGCATAGGGGGAAATGCCACCTGTTGATGGAAAGGTCACGACCTATGAGACGTAAATGGATCGTAAACCAGAGACCAGAGACGTCAGAAATATATACACGATATCCTCTGTATAAGGATCTCTCCATAGTAAGAGCTTATCTTACTTTTAACTTACCAAACAAGTCATTCTTTTTTTTTTTTGTTTTAGTTCAGAAAAGACTTCGTCCAAACAGTTGGGATGACTAGAGATGAAATGGTCTCCGAGTGGAATGGGAAGTGGCGGAACACCATTGTTAGTGTAGCCAGACTGGAATCATCCAGGCCGGCCATTCAGAAGTGCCTCACTCTCTATGAGAATACAGAGGACATCATATATAAAGATGGTATGTAAACAACAAAATAATGTAGGACATGATACACTGGAACATTGTGCTAGAAAATTCAGTTTTAAGCATGTGTGAAGGCGTCAACAAAAAAATCTTGAGCTCCTTAATTACACTGGCCACAAATACATTAGAATCATGGTAGGGTTACAGATGACAAACTTTTATTTCAGACAAATAACACTTGCCATGATTCAATGATTTAGTATTAAACACAGCTGATCTAACAGGTTAGGGACCTATGTTACCAGGAACTTATATTTTGATTGTACAGATTACCAGGATTATTGGACCCTAGAGATGCTCTTCAAATTACTATTTCCTAGGGGAAGTAAAGGTAGCATCTCTTACAAACATATTCAAGTAAGTAAGAACACATCTTTTTAGATCATAAACACATCAAACTATCATGCTTCTCAAACTGTATATCAACACTTGAATAACAACATCCTCCCACCTATAAGAATAGTTTTTGTCGTTAGAACTGATCTGGGGAATTTTCCCAGGCTAATTACCTCTAGCTGAATAATAAAAAGTCATTGTCTAGTTCTCAGTATCCACTGCTCTTGAAAACAATTTGTCCTTTGTTCTGCAGACCCTTGACGTTGACATGGACAAGGAAATAGAGACCATTACTCAGCCGGAGCCTTTCTTGGTCATTAATGGGAAAATTGGAGACAGTCCACAGTACTTACTCTATTATGAAAAGAGATTAATATTCGAAAGCAAAACCTTACTTGATGCTCTACTGGATATATTTGCTATTTACTATAATTTTGACATTTGCTACAATAAAGCTACTTTACCTATTTTACTTTTTTTTCAGTGTCATGCATTCAAAATCAACAAATTAGAGAACAAAAGAATTCCAGACAGTTTAGTGAAATTTATACAACTAGCAGATTCCACCGTTTAATTTTTGTTGACAAATACTTGTATTCATGAACTTGTAAAAATTCTATTTCATCTATTTCGGAAAAAATACTAACCAGCTTTCCTGGCAGAGACAGTAATGATCCAAGCAGATGCTCACAATCATAAGGACGTCTTACTATGTCATTCATTAATAACATGGCAACTATAATCTGCCATCGCCCACACACGTGTTCGGATCTAGCCAAACTTGCTATAGGTTCACCAAGTGACCTCTCAAAGCTCCACCCCTCCAGTCAGTTGGGTAAAGGGTCTAGCCAGACTGGGCCGATTGCGGCGATGCTTTACCGAAATACTTTTTTTGTGTGTGTGACGAAGTTGCTCATGAAAATTCATAGCTGTACGTGTAGTAATGCACATCTCAGCAAACCTAGTAGGAACATAAGGGAGTGTCAGCCATGCTTTTAGAGTCACTGCATCGGGTTAATACTTTAACAAAACGCTTTTATTCCTGGATGTGGACTGAGAAATAAAAATTCATCACCGTTCTTATAGTTAATTAATCCTCAGCATACCCTGCGTTGGTGTGCAACACTTAAAATCGCTATATCTGGAGGGGAGGGTGGGTGGGTTGAGGGGAATACAAGTTTAGTTGCGATACTTTACCAGGTATGCATGGCGAATCTTATTTAATTTAAGCAAGTTTAGTTTCGATACTTTACCAGGTATGCATGGCGAATCTTATTTAATTTAAGCAAGTTTAGTTGCGATACTTTACTAGGTATGCGTGGCGAATCTATTCTAAGCATCTTCATAACAGGTATCCTTGCGGATATTTATTCATAATGACAGTGATAAAATAATATATATTCAAAGGTAATAAACTGGTAAGGGTACCAGTTGGATTTTCTTGGCAGTCAGGAGATGCTGTTGTCATTCTTCAATATCCATGACTATATTCATATGTACCTAAATCCACATTTAAAAAAAGAAGTGGTATTAATCACACTAACATAAAGTACACATTCACCAGTGCTACATTAGAGCAATTGTCTCCATACTTTACAATGTGTAGTTGGAAGTTCTCTCTTTACTGGACAGGAATTGTGGCCCTTGCAAATTGCTTATAGAGAGGATAGCTAGCCATTTATCATGCTGGCTATTGCATAGTTGCCAACTTTTTAAAATGGAAAGTAGGGACATAGACCACACCCACCAAAACCACGCCCATTTCAAGAACCCCAGGCAGTAAGCAGTTTATTATCATAATCCAGTAATAATCGTATAATAATCAAGAACTTGGTATCGATAGCTACATACACATAAAAAGATTGCATTTATTTATTGCTTGAAAGTGATTTTACGGTGGCTTTCTTGCACTGTGATAAAAGTTCTTTATCAATTGTCATGTCATGGCAACAATCATCACAATTATATTTTATTGTCATTAGGGCAATGACTGTTGATTGATCCAGATTGGATCTCTGATCAGTGTGGATCTTCCTTAGCATGGAGAATCCCCTCTCTGAGTCAGCATTTGAGCAGGGTATTGATAAAAGGCCATACATTAGCATGCATAATTTACTAAATCTACTTTTTCCATCTAGTGTCCTGATGCGTTCAACTGCAGACCAGAAGCTTCCTACTCTGGGCCTCTCTGTGCAATCAGCAGCCTTATACACACTTGGTGAAGGAAGATCTGCCGGAGAGAGTAGGAAGTCCATAAACTCTTCCCTCAATTGATCAAGGGATGCTGCTTCGCTTAGACCAAGTTGTGGAAACCGCTTGGCCAAGCCAAGAACTGTAGAAACAGAATATGAAGCTGTTTTCTCTGGTTGAAGGACTCCTAGGTCTTTCAACAAGGAGTCATGAAAAGGAAATTTTTGTTTCATTTTCTGTATTGACGTCACATAAAACTCTCTCACTGCATTAAAAAATGGTCGCGTGTCATGCACTTCTTCCAATTCTGCTAACACTTTCCAAGTTTCAGTGCCAATACCGAGGTTCTCATTATCCAATTGACCTTGGCGGTCTAAACAAAGTTGATGGAGGTTATTACCTACAGAAAGTATGGTTTCTGGCTTTAGCAAACTTGCAGCATACAGTCTTGTGAGTCTACATATTTCTGTGTAAAGCTCACAGGTGGTATTCTCCGTAGACTTCTGGAAAACTCGATTGAATTTATCCATGGAAGGCAGTATGTACTGGAGAAAAAAGAGCAGAGGCTTAAGCATTGGATTTTCAAGTCTTTTAAGTATGTGAGCTACTTTACTTGAACCTTCATCAGATGATCGAAAGAAGGATTTTAATCCTTCCAGTTGGCTTATATAACGGTTTACACATCGAAGTAAGCTCAGCCAACGTGTAGTGCAATGCTTTAGTATCACTTCTGGCTCAGTAGTAAAAAGGGAACACCACAAATCAGCATATAGCTGCTTACGCTTACTGCTGTGATGAAAGAAGTAAAATATATCTACAAACAACTCATCTATATTTAGAGGAAGAGTCTGCATGCCAGCTTTTACAACAAGATCTGCCAAATGACAGATACAGCCAACATCATACAGGATGGGATGCTCATTCTTAATCAATTTCTGTACTCCTGACCTGTTTCCCTTTAATACATTCGTTGTGTCAGACATAAATGCCATAGTTTTTGAGAAGTCCAAACCGTTATTATTTAAAGATGATTTCAATGCATCAAACAAATTTCTTGCATTGCCAATGTTAACTACTGGCATATCCAAGAACCTTGTTGCAACATCTCGCAAATCTGAGTCAAACACTCTCACTAGAATAATGCAGGACTTATTATTTTTGTCATTAGACTCATCCATCATTAAAGAGAAAGGATAGGACATGCAATTTGTTGCTTTCTTGAGAAAGTGAGGTGCTAATGCTTCTTTGATTATGGCAGTAGTCTTTGTTCGACCACACGAAAACTTTTTCGCAATCTCAGAGTCGGGAAACATATTATGAAAAAGTTTAGTTGCATGGTCACTGGCAAGAAAAGCAATGTTGTGCTTTGCAACAAAGGTCGCCCATCGTGCCTCAGCCTCAATTGAACTATAGGAAGTACTGCAGAATGATAGCAGACTCTGGGATGATGTACCTCCTCTTGCCATATCTTGGTGATTCTTCCTGCCCACATGCTTCAGCACATCATTCCTTCCCCCATGAGAAATGCTGAAGTCATGATTACAGATAGTGCACCGTGCATAGAGTTCACCTGAACAATAATAAAAATGTTACCTATGTCGTAACTTTTCTCACTAAGTTACTATTGCTAGATATTTATGTATTAGCTAGCTACCTTACTTCTGGAACTTCTGCCAATTCCTTGAAATTCTTCTATCCATTTAGGATTGAAGTGGGAAGTTCTTTTAGCCTTCTTTGCTGGCACACAGTGAGCCTCAGCCATATCTAGCTAGAACTACACAGATTGCACTTGCACAACGTCAACTCCCAATTCTCTGAGACTACCACAATATATTGCACGTGCGACTATAAAATAATGACGTCATATGAGTGCACTTTAACCCTGCAAGTCAAAAGTCAAAGTCGGGACATGAGTGGGACAGGAGTCAAAAAATCGGGACTGTCCCGACGAAATCGGGACGGTTGGCAACTATGCTATTGTTTCAAATTGAGGAATTTCTTTGTGTACATTTTCTAGATTCACCCAACTTCATCACTCGAATCATTACATTATTCTTTTCTATAGTGCTTGTAACAACTAGGGGTACCTTACCAGTATAGTATAGCTTCTATCACTAAAAAGGTTGCCAAACACTCTTAGAGTGTAATACACTTTGTTACACTCACATAAGTGTGACAGAACACCTGATAGGTGTAACAATAAATATAACACCCCAGGTGTATCCAAACACCCTAAATGGGGTGTAACAAAACACCCGATTTTTAACAGTGTAAGTAAAATTTCATTTCAAATTACTGATATTTGGGAGTCCAGCTAGGGCTGGGGGGGGGGGGGGGGGTGGTTTGGTACAATAATGTCAGTGAAAAGTAATGACGGGGGAGGGGGGGGCAATTCAGCGAGGCCAGCTGTTATGTTACAAATATCATTGTTGTCTGTGTTTTTTTTGGTATTGTATGGAGGTTCCGGATCCTAACCTGGGGAGGGATCGTTCAGTCTGTGACACCATCCATGCCGGGTAAGTTGAATTCCATGTGTGTGTTGTACTGCTTTTCATTTTCAAATTACACTTTCTCAATACACGATTGTTTCTCTCATGTACAGTGTGGAGTATACATACCAGGGATTCATACAGTGGGAAGCTAGGTTCCCTCCTATAGTCTAGTAGATTTGAATTTTTATTGTTACAGACTGGACAAAAGCGTAAAACTTTGTACAGATGTTCATGTTAGTATATAGATGAAATTCAGAAGGGGTGCCACTAATTTTGTCACTACCCTTAGTAATTACTAACCATTGTAACAAACTTTTAATATGCAAAAAAATTCACACCTCATTGATTATTCATGATTACAATTTCCACCATAATAACATAGAGCAGTACATGACAGTCCGGCTTCTCTGCACTTACATCTCCTAGAGCACAATGGGGAAGCCTTACATCCACATTTCAGTAATTCTTGACAGGCTTTAGCAATTTCTGGAAGGTGTGTCCACACTGGCTTCCAAAGTTTATCTTGAAGCATCCATCCAAATCCTTCAGGGGTTGGGCAGTTTTGCTGGGGTATGAGGCAAGTTGTCCATATACAGGCTTGGTAAAGAGCTCTGTTAGTATGCTGTATAAGAGCTGCCTATACATATAAGAAATAACAATAAAAAAATGGTTATGAACTCATTTGTATACTGTAACAGACCTGAGTTGGTGGGATGTTTTCCATTAACTTGGCTTTATGAGAGAAAAGTTCTTGACGCAAGATATAGGTGGATGTGGTTTTATCATAAAGAACGCATGTAAAGCGCTCAAGCAATTCAAACTCAGGAGACTCAATATTTAAAATTTTGAAGAGGTGCTCAGCTGCATACTGAAATGCTTTAGTTACTGCAGAGTGAGATGACCAGGCTCCCCAAGAAGACCTCTTTCCTTTTCCCACAAATTGTGAGGTTGTAATCACAGCCTGTGAAAGAGTGATAAAATGGTAGACCTCTACATCTTTCTTCTCCAAAACTAGCTGGACACACTAAATTTTCTTCTTCAAATTGCTTGCAAGCAGAAGCAGCAAGAGATTTCTCTACTACCAACACACGATCATAACCAATGCTGAGTCCCAGTCTGTACATAGTTTCTACTGCCTTTCTACTCCGAAAGTTAGTATGGATATTTAATCCAACATAAAGTGGAAGGGGTGGTTCATGCTCCTTGCAGTGGTGTAAACTATCTGAAGCTCTATTGCCTTTCAGGTTAAAATACATTAACTGTGAGATTGAAAGTACAGCCTGTGACTCAATTGGATTGTCAGCTTTCATGTTGCATCCATTAATAAAAAAGGATACAAAAACCGTAAGTAGTGATGGTACAGACTTATTTTGGCAATCTTGAGGAAAACTTCCTGTAAATTGAGCAGGCTTCCATTCTAATGACTCTTGTCTTATTTTTTGCGACTTTAACCATTGCTAGAATGTCTGACTCATAATTCTGTTCATTAGCAGCATCCTTTAGCATTTGCTGCAAGCCTTCATTAAAGACAAGTAAAGTGGCTTTACCATCAGATTGCTCCTGTCATCTCTGACTAAAATGGGTAAGTAAATGCTGCTTCAATCTTGTTTTATTAATTTGTTGCCCACATTGAAGACTTTTCAAACGATTGACATAAAGTGTGTGTAACTCTGACAACTTAAAAATAAACTGACTATTTTCAATACCGTCTTCAATATGGGATATTAGTTCTACAAAACTTTTAGCCTTAACAATGCTACTGAATCTATCCACAGTAGAATCTTTCTTGGCTCTCTGTGAGCTTCGGTATTTATTTCTGTATGCTGAAAGGCATTTCAAGTGATACTTAGCCTCTATGGCAATTAAGTCACCCCCACCAATTTTAGCCAGCAAGGACGTATCCTGTAGTTCTTCTGCCATTCTTCTCAACTCATGGTCCAGATTCATAGTGGAACAGTTGTGAAGTTTACCACCTACCTCAGGACAAAAGATGCAATTTTGCACACTAGTAGCTCCAGTTTTTAGTCGTTTAGATATTCTCTGCCCCTCTTCATTGTTCAGTTCTCTTTTCTTACTTCTTTGGTTCTTCATCCTCTGAAGTTTGGAATAGGCAAACTTTAGGTGGCATGCCTTGTGCCACTTAGCTTTGTTAGTCATAAAGGTTTCAGTATCTTCATCATCACTGAATTTTACTTCTGCTGGTAAACATTGAAGGTCTTTGAACTCTTTAACAGCTTCTAAAAAACTGGCATAAATTTCTTGTCCATTGCCTTGAAAGCTAGCAGCAGGGCATTTCAGATCACCTCCACCACCACAAACAACACAGCACTTCCAATCCATGGTTTCTAATACTACCACATAGATTTTAAATTTTTATTTTCGCGGATTTTAATTTCGTGCATGCAAATACATTACCCGCGAAAATATAAATTTTCGCGCATATCACAAATTCTTTAACTAAAAGTTAGTTTGGTTTGATGCCAAGTGCAGCAGTAGTCATAATGATTTTTTTTTGGCACCCCTTCTGAAAAGGTTTAATAGACTAATAGAATATTAAGCTTTTGTCCAGTCAGTAACAATACCTTAAATATTTCCCCCAAATCCACTTGACTACTAGAATTTTTGGAGTTGAATAGAAATGAACATTTTGGAAGCATTTATTTTTAGTCTGATATTGTATCCCATTATGTTCCTATCATAACTGAGCCATTCAGTGCATAGGACCGAACACTGATCATCAGTGTGAAGTATAGACTCTTACGCAAAGATGTGCATCAAAGTAGTGTAGGTTCCAAAAAATGGGTGTGGCGAAATACACTCGGAGCCCCACCCCCCCACCCCAAACAAAAATCTAATGAAACCGCATACAATACATCATAAAGTTGCAATTTGCAGTCCTGGCTGAAAGCTGTTTTAGATGCTTCTCCGATGCATTGGGCACCTGTGTATGCAATTTATTGGTTCTAGCTATAAAGTAACTATTTTTTAAAATTTGGAGAAGCCAACCGGTTTCACCCGCTTCAAAGCGAGATCCGGAACGAAAGGGTTAAATGATTTGTATCTAGGTAAGTTCACATGGGCTAAAAGTCACTTAACGTGATTTTTCCATAGGTAAGGGTAAAAAATGATGTGTCTATAGGTAAGGGTCATACAAGTAAACAGTCACTGAAATGGTGTGTCCACACACAGAGTAAAGGAATGATGTGTCTATAGATAAGGGTCACATAATTAGTGTCACTTAAAATGAAGTGTCCATAGTAAGGGTCACGTAGGTAAATGATCACTTAAATGATGTGTCCATAGGTAAGGGTCACACAGAGTAAAGAGTCACTTAAATGCTATGTCCTTAGGTAAAGTTCACATGAGCTAAAAAGTCACTTAACGTGATGTTTCCATAGGTAAGGGTCAAAAATGATGTGTCTATAGGTAAGGTTCATACAAGTAAAGAGTCACTTAAATGGTGTGTCCATAGTTAATGATCACACAGAGTAAAGAGTCACTATAATGGTGTGTCCATACGTAAGGGTCATACAGGCAAACAATCGCTTAAATGGTGTGTCCATAGGTAAAGCGTCACACAGAGTCAAGTAAAGAGTCACTTGAATGGTGTGTCATTTGAATGGTGTGTCTATAGATAGTGTCACTTAAAATGAAGTGTCCATAAGTAAGGGTCACGTAGGTAAATGATCACTTAAATGGTGTGTCCATAGGTAAGGGTCACACAGAGCAAAGAGTCACTTAAATGCTGTGTCCCTATGTAAAGTTCACATAAGCTAAAAAGTCACTTAACCCTTTCGTTCCGGATCCCGCTTTAAAGCGGGTGAAGACCGGTTGGCTTCTCCGAATTTTTTAAAATAGTTACTTTATAGCTAGAACCTTCAGATTGCATACACAGGTGCCCAATGCATTGGAGAAGCATCTAAAATAGCTTTCAGCCAGGACTGCTTCGACAGTACCTCACAGCAGTTGCGTTTATTTCTTCCTCGGCAAAAAACAAACATCGGTTCTCCGTCGAATTTAAAAAAAGTTACCTTCTTCACAGCAGCTTCATTTATGGATCCAGTCATCTCCAGAGCTTTGTAGAAGCAGCGAAAAATTGCTTGAGCTCAGTAGCCTTCCATAACACATTGAAACAACCGCTTCTTTGCCGACCAAGACTTTGCGGTTTGACTTACTGTCTTCTCCATTTTTTATAAAATCGCCAGTTCAACTGGGGACCTCCCTATTACGTACAGTCTTAGGTAATGCTTATTACATCATAGGAAAAAAGTGAGCGTGTCGTGTGACCCCGGTAACTATGCAAAAAAAAATTTTTTTCAAAGTCATTTTTTGGAAGATGGCGTCTACAAGTTACAATGCGGTGCAAGTTTTAGACTTGCTTGATGCTGACTCTAGCGACTCAGGATCAAGCGGAGAGAAGGGAGACGACCTCTAGGGCTATAGGAGGCCCTGTATTAGGGTTGGTGGACCAGACCCCGTCAACTCTGATACTGAAAATGGGAGTCAAGAAGATGATCGAGGTAAGCTTGTCTTTCTCTTGTCTTTCTCTTGAAAAATAGCAAGCTTCTGTTGTGGAAAGGACTTATTTATAGCTATATTGAGATAGAGAAAGCTGTTTAGCTATAATATATATATATTTCATTGAGTTTTGAGATTTGAAAGTGGCTTGTGGTTTTTTGAACAATTTCAAATTTTCAAAAAAATTAAAAAAATTTTTTTTACCACATATACTACTAGGACCAGATGTGAATGCAGTCACCGACCCCGATTACGCAGAAGGAGCAGAGTCTTCCAGTGATGAAGGAGAGGATACCGGACCTGAGTCTTCCAATGATGAAACACGAATAGGCAGCAGGTTCCAGTGATGAAGAAGAGGAAGTGGCTCCTCCTGCTCCGACTGGACGTCCTTGCGGTGGGAGAAGGCGGGAACCGAAGAAGAACAGTCGGGTGGATGAGGTAGGGGGAGAGTGGAAGAAAGAGGACAACACACCCATTGATATTCCATAATCTTTTGTGTGAAGGACCACAGACTTTGATATTTGTGGCTGCTCCCCCCCACCCCTCCCCTGAACATCCCAAAAGTTGTAATATGTATTGTTATTGTCGTTGTCTGTGTTTTTGTGGTGTTGTAGTGGAGCTTCACACTCGATGTATATGTGTGTGCGTGGAGTTGAAATGTTATTCTGGCGCTTCCAGATCTAACCGGGGAGGGAACGAACTCAGGTGGGGGGGGGGTCTTTTCCAATCGGGGCTACTATGCCCATGTAAGTTGAATTTCATGTATATGTGTGTGTGTACACCAGTCAATTTATATTATGCATTTATTTTTATGATCTGTATTCACCTGTATCTTCTTTTTTCTAGTGTGTGTGTATTTGTGTGCATGCGTGCATTTGTGGAATGAGAGAGAGCAACCGTGGACAAACAGTATGTGGCGCTTCCGTATACAACCTGGGAGGGAACTCTGGATCTTTTTGGATCGGGGCTACTATGCCCATGTAAGTTGAATTTCATGTGTGTGTGTACACCAGTTATAATAAATTATACATTTATTTTTATGATCTGTATTCACCTGTAGCTTCTTTTTTCTTGTGTGTGTGTATGTGTGTGCGTGCATTTGTGGTAAGAGAGAGAGCAACCATGGACAAACAGTATGTGGCGCTTCCGGATCCAACCTGGTAGAGAACGAACTCGGGGATCTTTTTCGGTCTGTGACATCATCCATGCCAGGTAAGTTGAATTTCATTTCAACTTACTGATATTTGGGTGTCCAGCTGGGGCGGAGGGGGGACGTTATGGTACAAGAATGTCAGTGAAAAGTAATGACGGGGGAGGGGGGGGGGCAAATTAGTGAGGCCAGCTGTTATGTTACAAATATCATTGTTGTCTGTGTTTTTTTTTGGTATTGTATGGAGGTTCCGGATACTAACCTGGGAGGGATCGTTCAGTCTGTGACACCATCCATGCCGGGTAAGTTGAATTCCACGTGTGTGTTTGTATTGCTTTTCATTTTCAAATTACACTACAACGATTGTTTCTGTCATGTACAGTGTGGAGTATACATACCAGGGGTTCATACTGTGGGAGGTTAGCCCTGGGTTCCCCCCTAGAATTTTGGGAGTTGAATAGAAATGAACATTTCGGAAGCATTTATTTTTAGTCTGATATTGTATCCCATTATGTTTCTATCATAACTGAGTCATTTAGTGCATAGGACCGAACGCTGATCATCAGTGTGAAGTATAGACTCTTATGCAAAGATGTGCATCAAAGTAGTGTAGGTTCCAAAAAATGGGTGTGGCGAAGTACACTCGGAGCCCCACCCCCACCCCCCCCAAACAAAAATCCTGTATGAAACCGCATACAATACATCATAAAGTAGCAATTATATAGAATCATGAATAATTTGTTGTTTGTATTACAAATATCTTTGTTGTTTGTGTTTTTGTGTATATGAAATTGTTTTGTAGTGGAGCTCGACGTCCGATGGCATACGTTCCTTGTGGACACTGATAGATGTCTCCTACATGATCACAATCAGCACCACACACAACAAACAACATTTTATTCTTGAACTAATATAATATTGGTATAAAATGCATCAAACAATATTATTTCTATTTTATTTTATTTTTTTATTGATGGAAAAAGTGGATTTTTTTTTGGAAAAAAAAATATTTTTTTTGAAGTATTAGAGATGGCCTAAATATTGTTCAATTTTCTCAATCAAAAAATGAGGGAAATCCCAAACTCTCGGTCTGTTTAGTGATATATGGTTGCTATGGGGTTTTCCCAGCCATCATCGAGTTCAAAAAATAAAACGGTAATACTCTATTCCGCGGTCGACGATTAGATTTTTCCGCGCGCGTCCAAACAATTCAGGAACGAGAGGGTTAACGTGATGTATCCATCGGTAAGGGTCACATAGGCAGTGTTACGTAAAATAATGTGTCCATAGGTAAGGGTGACACAGAGTAAAGAGTCCCTTAATGGTGTGTTCATAGGTGTTAAGGGCGACGTGATGTGCCCATAGGTAAAAGTCACACTTACAGGTGAAGAGTCACTTAAGGGTGCTGGCACATAGCAACGCGCGTGCACTGTTATTGACCCAATTGAGCTGCCAAACCACGGAGTAGTAGCCTGTGGTTTGGGCTTAAATAACACACGCACACAATCCCACCTATAACTCGCAAATTATAGTTGGCGATCTCGCCCTTACAACTCGTAGCTTTTATTTAATTGTGGTTGGTATGTCTAGCAGAGCAGGCACAAAGAGCTTTCTGCAGCAAGGCAGAAGAAAAGATGCTACTCCAGTAGAGGAACCTATAGCAAAACATGATAACATTGATATTTGAACATCATACTTACAGAATACAATCCGTCAACAGTCAAGTTTTGAATCATTCTAAATATTATACATACTTAATATTTTGTTTTTAGTCTAAAATTCATTCATTTTTTCAAGGTCAGCATAAAATCACACTACAGTCTCATCTATGATAAATATTGTACAGGTCCCCGTTGGTTAGTCATGATGGAGGTGACAGAAATCTGTCTGTGCCTCCCAGCACAGGTCCATGTGTGTCTCCCAGTACAGGTCCGTGTGTCCCTCCAGCACAGGTTTGTCTGTGCCCCCCAGCACAGGTCCGTCTGTGCCCCTCAGCGCAGGTCAGTCTGTGCCCCTCAGCGCAGATCTGGTCTGTGCCCCCCAGCGTAGGTCCGTCTGTGGCCCCCAGTGCAGGTCCAACAGTGCCCCTTAGCGCAGGTCCATCTATGCCTTCTGGCGCATGTCCATTTGTACCAGCTCACGCAGTTTACTCTAGAGAATCCAGCACTGATATTCCTGGGCTGACTGATAGTGAGTAAGGCACCACCTCTGCAAGTTTCATGTTCCTGAGGCAAAGCCGGCTAATTTTTCTGGATCAGCTGTAGCAGATGTGCCTAGAATTGTGTTGAACAACAGTGAAGGTATGTTTAATTAATTTGTTATTTCATTTTCTTTGTCTTTCTTGGGATGAACACGTATATAAAAAATATCAAAATTTTAATCTCTCTACTGTGTGTGTGTATATGCACCAGGGCTTCACACAGAAGGGGAGTAACCCTGGAATTTTACTGCCTTAATTATAATCATAGATCTATTCTTATAAATCAATTAATCAACCAATAAATATAATCGTAAAAATAAGTTATTCTGTGAGCCTTCAGATTCACCGTTCTAGCTGTTCATGGACGCAGTACTATCCAATCTTATCGTTTCTGATAAGTGGTCATTTGTACGCTGATTATGCTCACCTTAGCCAAGGTGATCCAACCTCCTGGTTTCATCCCCAATCCAACTTTTTCCTCTCTCAGCCGAAACATTTCTGCTGCTGGAATTACAGTAGACCCTCGCATATCCGGCCCTCGTTTATCCGAAGGCTCGGATTATCCGGATGGTTAAAAAAGATCGACTTTGGTAAAGGTCGTCAGTACAAAAACCTCCGCATGCAGTTTGAACTCAAAATTAGATTGAGAAAATGGCTGAAGCTATTGGTTCTGTGCAAGATCTTATTAAGAACTTATTATTACAGTCTTATTGATTTTTATTTAAGAAGTATAGACAAGATCAATGCAAGATCTTATTAACCCTTTGCGTACGATCGTCACGAATTCGTGACCGCCGTAACTTAACGCGCGCGTACGATGGTCACGAATCTGTGACACAACGGGTGCGTCAAGAGAATACGGCTGTCACGAATTTGTGACAAGCTCATTCCTGTTCTGTTATTACAGTTACAGAGCGCGTAGCGCGCTAAAACTTTCAGTAGCTTACATAGTATACATTTTGCAATCTCTATTCTACAAAATAAGTCTTATAAAATAAGTATAACTTATATCAAGTGCACCAACTAAATAAAAAAATTTTTTTTCTACTCTTTGTGTCTAGCTATTTTCAAATAGAACATCTACTAAGAAGTAAAGGCCTAAAGTAGCTAGAAATAAGCAAACTAAAACTAGAACTTACACTTGGGTATGATTTCTCCTTTCATAAATATAAGCTAAAAAAATAGCTAACAAACTATGGCCTCCTCGATAATTCCAACTAAGTTTGTATTCAAAACAACTCTATAAACTATAAACTAACGAATTACCATAGCTACAACGCTAGAGGCCGATTATTTGAGGCCTAACACAAAAGAAACACTCGCCCGTTTTCTTTTTCCACGTGTCGAACTCCAACTGGTAAAACGCCGTCGTCTCAGGCAACTAATTGGTTTTACGGTGTGCGCGTATTTAATTACATAATTGCTCGCCCGCGTTCGTCCGCAAAGGGTTAAGAACTTATTATAGTCTTATTGATTTTTATCTAAGTATAGACAAGATCAATGCAAGATCTTATTAAGAACTTATTATTATAGTCTTATTGATTTTTGTCTAAGAAATATAGACAAGATCAATGCAAGATCTTATTAAGAACTTATTATTACAGTCTTATTGATTTTTATTTAAGAAGTATAGACAAGATCAATGCAAGATCTTAAACGTAGCAAAAAACAGCCTCTCCCAGAGGAAAAAGTTGCAATTCTTGAAAGTAAGTGGTCACAGTTTACAAAATATTGCAATAGTTACCACTAAGAAAGAACATAATAAATTAGTTACAAGATTTTTTTCATTCCCAATGGTTTCTTTCATTATTTTGAGAAAAGACTAGAATCCTATGAAATATATGAGATCTTTTAATGATTACCAATCAGATAGTAATAAAAAACGTCTGTTACTTTTGCTTTTTTTTTTGTTTAATTTTGTTTTGTTTTTTGTTGTATTTGTTTTCCTTTTATTTTGCAGATGTATTGAAGAAATTATTTGGAGAGAAAATTATGAATGGCACGGAAGGGAAAATGATTAAGCAGAAATGCAATCAAAAAATGTATAGACCTTTTCAATAAGAAGATAGAAGTTAAAAAAGAAGTATCTCAAGAAAACAAGAAAGATCATGAGCAAGCACAAGATAAACCAAAATCAGAAGAACTGCAATCACAAGAATTATCTGTAGACGAAGAAGAATAAGAAGAATCACAAGAAGAATAGTCACTAAACTTTGTTTGTAAACTATTTTATATGGTTGTGAAATGTTAAATCATCTTTTTTTTTCTTGATAGTGTATCTTATTACGATTACAAAAAAAAGTTATGGTAAAACTAATGTAAGAACATATCAACTTTATGGGTCAATCTTTGAGAAATCTCTTAATTAAGCAATCTTACAAGATCTTACGATTTTTTTGCTGGGTAAATAGTGTGTACATGGATAAAGGGTCACTTAAATAGTGTGTCCATAGATAAAGGGTCACTTATATGATGTGTCCATAGGCAAGGGTGGCATAAGTAGTGTCCCATAGGTATGGGTTGTCCATAGGTAAGGGACACACAGAGTAAAGAATCACTAAAATGGTATGTCCATAGGTGAAGGTCGCATATGTAATGTCACTATAATGTTGTCATAGGTAAGGATCACACAAAGGTGATGTGTTTATAGGTAAAGGGAACACAGGTAAAGAGTCACTTAAAGTGATGTATCCATAGGCACATAATGCACCACAAATATTTTTCCCAGAAATATGAGAGACGAGCACGTCATGTCACAGACTCAGAAATGAAGTTGTGGGAGAACATCACACCTATTATGATGTCAGATGAGGAGGTTAATGGAGAGTTTAAAATTCATAGGCAAGGATGGCGATCCAGTGACTTCAATGGATTTTTAGAAAGTTTGGATGCTCGTGCCACTTGGGCCAATTCAAAGAGGCCCAGATATGACAGATTGGGACACCAATAAAAGTGGACCCTCCACAAGACGCAGAGCCATGGATGGTGAACACTGCCGAGGAGAATAACTAATATTCAAACAGAACATACATAATTAACTTATTCATACTATATCCATAATACTAGTTTAAAACAGTGATGCAGCTAATTAATACTATTGTAATATGCAATGATACAGAAAAATAATACCAGCGTATTACGCAGTAGTATAGCAAATTAATACCCAAGTAATACACAGTGGTATAACAAAGTAATACCAGCGTAATACACAGTGGTATAACAAAGTAATACCAGCGTAATACACTGTGGTATAACAAAGTAATACCAGCGTAATACACAGTGGTATAACAAAGTAATACCAGCGTAATATGCAGTGGTATAGCAAATAATACACAGTGGTAAAAGAAAAGGAACCAGAAGAATACCAGGAGTATTCCAGTTGTATACTAGAAGATTATCATTGTTATACACTAGTCTTTTTGCATGGTGCCTACATAGTAGGGCAGATTAGCTTCATTTTTTGGAAGGATGCGGAACTGCTGGACAAAAGTGCCAAACTTTGCACAGCTATTTAGTAGGGTATACTAAGTAAATTTCTGTTAGGAGCCAAAGCTGATTCATTTCCCAACTCTGGATATAAAGCAAAACTATTTGCTAGGTTAAAATGCGATATGCGCGAAAATTTATATTTTCGCGCTACATTAAGAATGTATCGCGAAAATTAAAAACGCGAAAATTGAAAATTTGAAAGTCAATATTTTATTCAGAAGGATGGGGAAAATTTACATCATGATGAAGGTCTTGCGACACAAAAAAATTTCAAATCACAAGTTTGTTCTTTGGTAGAAACTATAAGAGAAATGGGTAATCCATTTCTTGATCAGTCTCAAGATCTTTTGGCCCTGGATACAGCCAATGTCTTGGATGAATTGGTTGTTGACACCATCCGCACTATTAAAGCACTTGGAAAAGAGCAGTTTAATACCTACTACAAGTCTGTCCTTATCGACTGCACCTGTTCTATTCATGAGCCCATCAAAAGAAATAATCTTTCGCTCTTTAGTAGCCCAAAGCGTAAGTCTAAAACAAAGCAGTCGAAGGCTCTTGAAAGCCTCAAGAATGATGTGTCACTTTTTTCCCGACTGTATATTGTGGCTCAAAATCGAGAAACTGATATGTCCACATTTTTCCAGCATGAAAATCAAATGTCCCCCCCTTCCTTATCTGAGCATGGAATATTACGTTCCACCACCAAATCTGATCTTTTGAAAGTATTGCCTGCTGATGACCAGTGTGAGCCTCCAGGTATCTTCGATGCAATTGCTATTGATGGTGCTGCACTGGTTCATCTTCTACCCACAGCAAACATCAAAACTTTTGATGAGTATGCCATGTCAATCTTCCTACCTCATCTAGTCAAGCAACTACAGAAGTGTTCTCGTCTTGATGTGGTGTGGGATACATACATTGCAGACAGCATAAAGGCATCAACAAGAAAAAAGCGTGGTCATGGTATCAGGAGGAAAGTAGCTGGAAAAAACCTGGTGCCAACAAATTGGAGAAAGTTTCTTTGAGATGAAAACAACAAACAAGAACTGTTTGAGTTTCTTTCTGATAAAATAGTAGCATACAATTACCCTGAGGAAAAGGAAGTATTTGTTACAAAAGGCCAGGAAGTTTTAGCGAATAAAGTCACTTCACAAATGTCATTGTGTGATCATGAAGAAGCTGATACACGGCTCATTGTTCACATTGGTGATGCACTAACTAAAGGATGGAGTACATGCTTGGTTCGTACTGTGGACACAGATGTGGTGGTGATCCTCATTGGAAAGTTTTTTCACTTCAAGACTTTGAATTCAGCTGCAAATATTTGGGTTGCTTTCGGTTCAGGAAAGAATTTTTCCTTCTGGCATGTGAATACAATTTGCCACAATCTGGGGAGGCAAAAATCTCAAGCTTTGCCTTTCTTTCATAGTTTCACTGGGTGTGACACCACGTCTTCTTTTTTCCGGAAAGGGAAGAAACTGGCATGGGAAGCATGGAATTCCTTTCCTGAAGTCACAGGAGCATTTGTTTTTGATCCATTCACTCCCATTGAAGCTGAATCTCCCAATTTTATCTTGCTTCAACGGTTCACTATACTTTTGTATAACAAGCACAGCAGTGCTGAACTTGTTAATGAAGCCAGGCAGGAACTCTTCTGTAGGGAGAACAAAAGCATGGAGAATATTCCACCTACATCAAATGCTCTTCTACAGCACATCAAGAGAGCAGCTTATCAAGCTAGCATATGGGTCAGCAGTGATCAATCTGAGCAAAGGAGGCCTTCACCCAAATCCTGGGGTTGGACATGGGAGGAGCAGAGTAAGAAATGGATACCTGTTTGGATTACCCAAGCCATTGCCAGCACAGCCTGCCTTGAACTGGTGAAATGTGCCTGTAAGAGTGTCAAAGGCTGTGGATCAAGATGTACATGCAAGAAAGCTAACTGGTCATGCACTGAATTATGTAAATGCAATTGTCTCAAGTAAACTCTCAGTTATCTCTTATATTTTAAATCAAATAAAAAATATTTTCGTGTTTTTAATTTTCGCAATATGTTTTCAATGTAGCGCGAATTTTTATATTTTCGCGCATACCGAATTTCAATCTAGTAAATAGTTTTTGCTTCATATCCAGAGTTGGGAAATGAATCAGCTTTGGCTCCTAGCAGAAATCTACTCAGTATACCCTACTAAATAGCTGTGCAAAGTTTGGCACTTTTGTCCAGCAGTTCCGCATTTTTTATCTAATCTGCCCTACTAACAGTTTTTCCTAAAGACTGCAAGAGTACTATTTTGACATGGTCATAGTTTTTCTGCTCATCAGGCAAGTTGTCAAACCTTGCACACAGGACCTCAGTTAGCTTGGGGTAAAGATTAGTAAGCCAATTATTTTTAGGTTCCTTGCAATCAGCCATGACCTTTTCAAATTTGGCTAAGAACAGTGAAAGGTCTCTACCAGATTTATAAGTTCCTAAGGTAAGTAAGTAACTATTGTCCTGAAGCTTATATTCTCTGTCCTCTTTTCTCCTGAGCTCCTCTAGTTCTTCTCTTCTCTTGGCTTTGTCTTCCTGGATCTCTTCTTTCCTTTTCTCCCCTTCCATCCGTCTTTCGTGTTCCATTGTTTTCATGGTCTCTAGGTGCTCCATCTTTTCTTTGTGTCTCCTTGACTATTCTCGTCTGCTCGAATTGCTCTCGCTGAAGATGCCGCGTTTTTCGTGGAGTCTTTCTTCTTGTTGGGGCATTCTCTCCTGTTGAGCTACATACCAATCAAGGTCTGACTGATGTTGTTGAGAACCGGATGGCGGAAGGGTGTGGCTATACTCAATGAGCTTATGAGACGTTGGTGATACTTCGCTGGTGATGGTAATTTCTGATCCCTCATTGAGCTGATCAAAGAAGCGATTAAGCTCCTCATTTGAAGCGGGTCCAGGAGAGCTAGAAGCTGCCAACTGTCTTTGCTGCCTGTCGATAAGTCTCCTGGTTCTGTCAGATATTGTTGCTTCCAAGTCCGTCCCAGTCTCGGACAACCAGCTCCCTGTATCCTCCTCCATTGCTCCTTTCTGTGTCCTGAACAACAAGAGCTGGCCTAAAGAAAAGAAAGGTACAATAATAAAATGATCACAAAAATGAGATGATGACACTATTAAGGGTGCTGGGACATAGCAACGCGCACGCACCAGCACGCACCACAAAAAACCACAAAATTCCGCAGTGCTCGCAATAGTAAAACGACCGCTAGCTTGCGCGGGTAATTCAAAGCTTCCCGCCCACCATTGATAAAACTAACTGAGGCCCCGCCCCCGCTATAAGTTGTAAAGAGCGCAGCTGTTTGATATTGTATTTCTTGGCTTACTTAATCAGTATTGTTTCTCACTAGAGCAGACGCTAGCTCCCATATTGTCTCCAAGCTTTGACAGGTAAATAATACTCCATTATTTTAATTTTTTATTCTTGTGCAAGACTTCTTCCTGATATATCACTCATGATTTTTTTATTTTACAGTATTGTGATGACCAGTGATAATTTTTATGAATGTATAATATAATGATACTTATTTTATATTAAAAAATATTTTTAAATAGCCAGCTAAATATAGATGAATATTTTGAAAATATAGAACAGATAATTGTGTGTGAGTGAATTTTGTGATTGGAGAGTTCTTTTACTGCTAAACAACTCTATGGTGGATGGAGGAGCAGATACTCCACGATGTGAGCTTGCAGTGATGGTGCCCAGGTACTGTTGGGACAAGGTGCTGCTAGGATTTTTTGCTGCCAATGAAGAGGTTAATGCAGAATACCTGTGAAGTTGTGGAGGTAAGTTTATTTAAAATTCTGGAGAGCTTTCAAAATTTTTCCCCTAAGATCTTTGCTTGACTCCTCTGTCCTTGAGACTTGAAAGAAAGTCATCTTTGCTGTGCATGTCCCTTAGTTCTCGAAGCTCTGCCACTCCGAGTCCAAGAGTATCCAGCCTTTTAGCTTGACCAGTGTCAAGCTGGGTTTTCCTAATGATCTTATTAGAGAAGTTGTTCTGGTGTGGGCACGTTTCTGCTGGAGCCACAATTTCATCTGGGTTCTAGGACTGCGTATTGTTAGGTTGTCAAGACACTGGACTAGAGAAGAGTGAGTCAAGATACACTCCATAGCAAGGACATCTGGTAAAGCCCGATGTGCTCCTATTAATTGTTTATAGTTAATATTGCGGTAATAATTTTTTTTGTATTACCTTCTATTTCAGCTTCCATCACACTCTTGTGCAATTTCCCCATAGCAAGGGATTTTCCTCGGAGAGTTTCATGACCATCCTTCTTCATCTAAATCAAGGAAAGGTATATATTTTAAATTTTATTTATTTAATTTTAATTTTTATTTATTTAATTTTTAAGTTTTATTTATTAAATTTAGCATACCACACGAAGGAGAGGTAGCGAGTCGCTGAAATGAATTTGGTTTCTTGAAACACTGATATGTCCAATGTACCTCGACTTTCAACCTCCGAGAGTAGGATCGGAAAATCAAACGAAAAGCCATTGTGAGCTAGCAAAACTAGCATTGTGTTTTGAAATGAATGAACATGACAATTCAGATGTTCAGAGACTTACCAGGGTAATGGGGTTGACAGGTAGCATCACTGACCTGCTGAACATTTTCTACCATCCACTTTATAAACAATGGCAGAACAACTGAGAGTGGTTTTTCTGTTCGAAGCAAGTGTAATACCAGTTACTCGAGAAATTATAGAATAAATATATTGGATAAATAAAATGCTGTTCCAAATTTCTTAAGTATTATATTTTACTTTACTATTATTACTTTTGTATACCTGCTGCAGGAATATTCCTTGCTGTGCGCACAAGACTGCAAAATGTTGGCTGACTTAGAGGAATGGGCGATGCGAGAACCTTGGCACCGATGTCGGTGATATGGTCATTGTATATGCTAAATCCCGTGGTTTCACAGTCATACAAGATTATGAGAGGATGTAAGTCTGCCAATTCCATTTCGTTTTCTTCATCTTCATCCCTCATTTCTGTATCTTGAAGAGTGTCACCACAGTCTGGATCAGCCATTTCTACTCCAGATACTGAGTAATCCTGCTCATCCTGACCGTCTCCCACATACTCGCCAACTGTACCACCCACTGATTGCAGTCTGCTCATTATCTCCTTCTCGTGCTCATATTGGGATTTTTTTGCTTTCTTCTGTAAGTTTCTATATGTAGTTATAAATACATCTGTAGATTTACATGGTTATTCAAAACTTTTATTTCTCTTTAGCAATACTTTGTCATGATATGACACGTAAAATTGACAATATTTTATTGGTGTTCAGTAATTAGAGTTAACACCAATACTTAATGATGTGTAGGTGTTTTTTTTCCTTGTTTTTTTAAACAACTATAACACATTATTTGTGATACTAGAAATAAAGCTACCTGTTATGAAGGTATTCTTTCTTGGATCTATCCCTTGTTTTGGTATCCCAATCTTGCTGTTCTTTCATTACGGAAGCTATAGCTTGAGCTGGGATTTCAACATCCATCCTGAGAAAACAAGACAGGTCCAAGATTCTACATGTCATGTAGAAAGAAAGTGATTCACCTAGAATTAAACTTTGTAGGTGCTAGCTAACCTTATGGCAAATTGCCATGTTGGTCTTACATACATAATGTGTATGGAACAGGTCGGTTCTTTTCCCCCTGTAGACTAGTGCCAAACCATGAAATCTACAGTATTTGTAGTCAACCTTCCATGGTCTGACACATAGTCTTGCGGATGTGCTGACATCTCATCCATCAATTTCGAAAAGGCAGTGACTTGTGCCTTAGCTATTGCAACAGAATAATTTTTAATTTTTGTTTAGTTCAATGAGGATGGAACAGCCTATACCACCAAGCACAGGGTCACCTGTAGAATGAAATGTTGGTTATGTTATTTCTGTATTTATTATTTGTGACAGTGCCTAGGAAAAGGGACCTTTTACGTAACATCAAAAATGTACAGTAGAGCCCAAACACCGACAAAAAATTATTTTTTTAGGTTTTCTTTTTATTGGCCCACAGGTATCTCCTACCCTTTAGCTACACTGACACCAAATTTGAGTGGCTGAAACCGTTGTTAAAGGTCCGAGCGCCCCGTTTAAACACAGTCACCTTTTACTCTCTATTTTGACCTTCCGTGCGTGCACGGAAATCCAACCCGCGAGTAATTGAAAATCGTGGGCGAATTCAATTTGTTGCCTAGCGACAAATTACCCCTACCTCGGATAATCGCGGGTAAATATTCTTATAAGTTTTTGTTAGCATTGCAGCAACAGAATAGAAATAGTAAATGTGAATAATCAAGCTATATAGGTTGATGTTGCTATTTATCTTGTAGTTGGAGCCTGCAGACCTGGAGACTCCTGGGACTATTTTTGTGAAGACAATAGAAGAATCAGCAAGTCTCTGACTGGACAAAGGTTTCAGTGATGATGAGGACTTCTGTCACACTACAACAAGAGAAGGCAACACATTTTGAAAGTCCATCATTTTTGTTCATTGATTTAAAGAGATTCCTATTGTTCATTTGTTCCAAAACAGGCAACAAGCTGGCTGCAAGACAAATATAAGCCAGTGAACTAACAAACCAAGCTAGTTGATCATTTCTAAAAGAGTGACTGTATCAATGACTTACTGTAACTATCAAACTGTTGAAACAGGAAAAAAAAAAAAAAAAGAAGCACAAAACGGCCTGCAAAATTATGTCTATACGCATCTAGTGCTATTTAAAGACATACCTGTCTAGTACTCTTACACAATGTAGGGTCTAAACTGAGTAAGGCCTCCCCCATCAATGAAGTAAGAGGCCCCAACTATAACTTACTGCCGTTCAGCTGATCGCCACCATTTTCCAAGCATAAGTAACAGTCTTACGTAACCCGTAACACGGACTTCCGGTTAGATTACGTAATTCAACGTTAACAGATTACCTGCGAATGACGCAAATATGCGTCGCCCGCGCGAATGTCGTTAACCGCGGTGGACGCAAATATGCGTCAAAAAAACCGCCGTCCGCTTATTCATTGGTAGCTGCATCCAAGAGCTAGAAAGCCACCGTTCGAGTGCTGCGGTCATTCTAGACAGTTGTGAGTTTACTAAGAGCTAGTTATAAGTATGGGCTGAAATAACTTAGAAATTTTAGTTACAATACAGTGACAAATATGAATATAAAGGAAATATAGGATACAACATAATAATATAAATATATAAATTTTTTAACAAATCTTGCTTCTAGCTACACAACTGCTCATAATGACAAGTAGGAGGCTCTCTGTCAATGAGGTACTTGATCTTCTGAGCAAGGATGAGGACTTCTTTGATGATGCCCAGGAGGTAATTCAGGAAGGGAGTGACGAAGAGTTTGATGAAGAGGAGGTTGAGGATTCTGATGCCAAGAACGCTAAGGACTCCGATGCCGATGAGATTGAGGACTTGGAGGATAACGACTTTGATGATCTACGGGAATTTCAACAAGGTAGCTATATTATAATGATAACTAGTACAATTTTCATGTTATTTTCTCCTTCTATAAATGAGACAGAATACTCACCTGGGCCCTCTTCCCCCCTACCTCAAGTGCTTCTGACACAAATGCAGAATGCTTCATCACTCATCCACCAAGTTTCATCTATAGGCACCTCAACTTCAAACACTATCCCCTCTCCCATCACAACCCCAACCATCACCTTGGCAACCACAACTCCTCCCTCTACTACCTCATCAGTGAATACAGAATGGTCTTCTAAACTCACTAAACCCACCATACGTCCCTTTACCGGACAATCTTCAGCAGGTCTCAACGTACCTATCCCAGAGACTCCATCTGAGAGCTTCAGGTTGTTCTACAACAGCAGCTTAGTGAAGATGATAGTGGAGCAGTCTAACCTATATGCAATGGAAGTCATGAGTGATGAGAGTTATGAAAAGTGGGACCCAATTTCAATTGAGGACATGGAAGCGTACTTTGGATTCAATATTCTAATGGGTATAAACTCACTTCCATCTCTTGAGGATTATTGGAAGAAAGATCCTGTATGTCACTATGCTCCTGTTGCTGACTGCATTAGTAGAGACAGATATACTGAGATCAGCAGGTATCTTCATTTTGTGGACAATTCTACTGTTTTACCACGTACTTCACCAGCATACGACCGCCTTGGCAAGATCCGTCCTATACTCAAGCACCTTCAATCACAATTTTCAGCTGTGTATACTCCGGGCCGGGATCTTGCAATCGATGAGGCAATGATCAAATTTCAAGGCCGGTCTTCCATGAAGCAATACATGCCTATGAAACCAATCAAGAGAGGCATCAAAGTATGGGTTTTGGCTAACAGTACAAATGGATATTTTTCACGAATAGAAGTATATACAGGAAAAAAAAGGAAGTACAACAGAGCACAACCTAGGAAGTAGGATAGTGAAGGAACTCACCTCAGATTTCCAGTACAAGTGGCACCATGTCTTTTTTGACAACTTTTTTACATCGAAGGCCCTCTTATGCGATCTTGAGGCTGTGGGCTTGTATGGATGTGGGACGGCCAGAAAGGATAGGAAGTATTTTCCAGAACATCTAAAAAAGGCAAAATTGCGTACAAGGTTTGTGGTAATAATATTGTGTATTGTATGCAGTATAATAACAAGATCTGCGTACATAATGTATATATATATATATAGGGGAGAATATCTTACCGTTCAGTCGGACAATCTGGCTGCCACTGCATGGATGGACTCCAGAATTGTAATGGCTATGTATAACTGCTGTGACCCCGCCCACAGTTCAACTGTTTTGAGAAGAAAGAAGGATGGGACAAGAGAGCCTGTGGTCTGTCCTGAAGCTATAAAGAGGTACAACGAGAGTATGGGAGGAGTGGACCAGGGTGACCAACTGAGGGGGTACTACCATGTACGAATGAAATGTAGGAAGGTCTACAAATACATTTACAACTTTCTGTTTGATGTCTCCATAACTAATGCCTTCATTCTGTACCAAGTTGGTCATCCCGGTTCAAAACTGAAAATCAAAGACTTCAGAATAACTCTTGCAAAGGATCTGATAGGGGACTACTGCTCCAAACGTACCTCAGGAAGACAAAGACCAAGAAAGCAACTACTGCTAGCACACTTTCCCACCAAGAATATACAGAGGAAAAGAGGCCGATGCTCCTTCTGCAGAGAGAACAAAAAGCGCACAGACACCCAATGGTATTGCAAAGAATGTGATATCTGGCTATGTCACTTAGGCAATGCTGAGGACTGTTTCCTCAAGTACCACTATAGAATTCTATGATGTTTTATTCACTCAAACTTTACTCTAAAAATTTATATCTTATCTATGTATTCATCCATCACAATAACTTTTGCTAAAAGCTTTCATAACAAACCTAAGATATACATACTAAATACCTAACTAAACCACTCCCTAAGTGAAACATAATTGGAAGTAAAATTCAAAAACAAAAACTTACCGATGTTTATTAGCAGTGAAGTTTATCCATCCATCCACTCTCGGTTTTCTTTTCGACGCTGGACTGCTTCAGCTATAGAAATCGAAGTCAGTAGTCTCTTAGACGCGAATGAAGCACCGATACCAAAGGTTACAAAAAAAAAATTTTGTCATCAGCCGTTGTCATAATTTTTCCACACTGCGTAACTAACCATCTGTAAGCCTTGAGCGTCGATCTTTCTCTCTTTATAATAGCCCGAGGCCTCCTCTATCTTTCGTCTATACTGACCTAGAGGCGGTATAGTACCTTTCGTCATATTTCTTTAGTTTTGTCAACACCCCCCCCCGCAAAGACTTCAATCATCTGACCCTCTCGTGATATTGTCTCCGCGTTACGTAAGCCGCACAATTATCTTATCATTCGCGTGTAATCAGTTAACTCCGCGAGAAATTGAATAAGAAGTTTTAATTGCAGTTTTCTCGAAATAACTGTGCTCAAGATGGTCAGATTGCCGCTCGTATATTTAGTGAACCAAGGAGCCTATAAACTTGATATCAAAATACTCCATAAAGTGCTCTACACAGTGGTATGAATAACTCATTTTTCATTTTTTTACGGAAATGGTCCCTTTTCCTAGGCACTGTCACATTTATTTATTTATTATTATTATGATTATATTTTACCTTAGGGTGATGGCACCATGATGAATCATGGTTATTGTGACAGTAATGCTGAACCATATTCAGCAAACCTTCTGAAAATTCCTTGTAAGGATTTTCAGCTTCCTGTACTCTGTAGGACGAAATCAAGTTGCTGAAAGCTGTCTTGCAATGTGACATGAACTCATCAGTCATCCTCTTGCACTTGAAATTCTCCTTCTTACACTATTGCAATTAAGTAAGTATTCATAATATGTGTAGAGATAGCTATTTTTGCAATAAATTAAGTATATGTGTTCATATCTGCATAGTTGCCAACTTTCTAAAATGAAAAATCGGGATAGGCCACGCCCACTAATTAACCATCATGAATATCATTAAGATAGCATGAATATTGCTGAAAGAAATTAAGAGCCAGAGTGTTCCAGTCTGTGATTATAGAAGATAATGCCAGGGCTACGAGAAAATCTGCTAAGTCGGCGTTGCTTGGGTTCAGAAAGCTATAGTATGTCCAAGTTGAGTTGGCCGCAAGAAAAACTTGAATAACTTCAGAACGGAAGTAGCTACGCATCCGGGGTTTGCACCATTGGAAAGCTCGCGCCGAAGCGGTTAAAAATATTCCCTCAGTAAACTCCAAAACCGGAGAGAAAGTGCTATTCCAAAACTCAATACAAAAGTCTATGGGAATAGAAAAAACCACAGGTTTCCCGCTCAAAACGTGCCCGCTTTTAGTCAGGCGGTATGGCTCAATTTATCACGCGGACTGTCTTCATTAAGAATTTTGTAAACAATGAGCGGCTTCTTCTCAGATTGCTGTGTTTCTAGCTTTATATCGCGATTAGCTTAGGTTGCGAGTGTGGAAACAGGATAGACGGAGTGTTCTGTTGTTGCAGAGGGTACAGGACCACCTGATAGGATGTTGGTATGATTATTTGTCTACCTGTTCAATAACAAATGCCATATAGCCAATTAGTCAGGTGGCTTAGGGTCATTATGCAAGTTTACCAGTTTCCATTGGACAAAAGCATAAAATTTTGTATGGTTGTTCCTTAGGGCCTACTAAAGAATTTTAGCCTAGGAGCCCTCATGAAACGCGTTCGTAAAGCAAGATGGCTGCCAATCAAAAATAATATCGGACAACTGTTTGGAGTTTGGTGAATCAAAGTAATAACAAGTGTGAAAAATTGTCACTTATAGGGAAAGCACTCACAATTAAAGTGTGAAGTAGTAAAAACGAAGCCATTACATAACCATCCTTTGGTGTCGGGCTAGGTCCATGCAACTGTGCTATGTGGAGTATTACATGGAGTTAGATTGGAAACGATGTGTCATTATTTTGTCGGCAGGAATAATGACACATGATGATGACCAATGTACAAGTAGTTGCGAAAATGTGGAGAAGGATTTTTAGGCAACATAGCTGAGCTGAGGGACCTGATGCCCTTCCTGCATGTGTTTCTTTTAGTGGCAGTACAAGTGCATTAGATTTTGTTGTCAAGTGCATCTTGGCACAAATCTCATCATTTAAAGTTTAATAGTTCCAAACAGAACAAGCAAGGAAACATAAATACAAGAGTGTAGATGACTACAACGAAGAGAGACCACCCAGCAAGAGTAGTAAAAGTTAACAACTGCATTTTTTTGTGAAAAACGTCTGAAGAAAGTAATCTCCACAAGTTTCTACTTTTGCTGCCGATAGCAACATACGATGAATAATAAGCCTCAAGCCTCATATATCATATTCCTTTAATTTTCAATGGTACTAATTTGAAAGACCAAGGGCGATGTGAAACTCAGGCATGACTAACTGTAGGTCAAGTCATTTTAGCACATAAGAAAGCTTCTGAATCTTGTACCATGAAACAAGGCATTCCTCTGATCTTGAGCCACCTCCCATTTACATTGGTCTAAATGTTCACCACATGGCTTAGAGCAAGAAACTCATTGAACAACTTATCACATGTGAATTTGTATTTAATATGACAAAGTTTACAAATTGAAAGTATGATAGCTGCAGCAGTATCTGAACAATAAAAAGGAGTTGTGGCCCCGGCCTGTCTTACGGATAGATTATTCACTGTTGGTGCTCTGGATAATTCTGACCATAACCCCAACTCAACAACTGCAGTAAAGTCATTTTGTGGAACTGGAATCAGCCTTTTTCAGTTTCTTATAGTGCAAACCCTGGTGAAATTAGACCTCAGTTATAAATATCACTTTCTGGAAGCAAGCAGCATTGGCTATGTACCTTGCAGCTGCAATCACTTTCAAAAGATAGAAAGATTAACAGTATGTGCTATAGGATGAGATCAGTTTGAGTTCAGTGATGGGGCCAGAGAGGAATTGTTTCGCTGTAAGAGCCTAAACATTAACATAGTAAGTAAATACCAGGCTGGAATATGGACTTCTTGCACTCAACCCCACCAAGTAATTTCAAATCCAAGTGAATTTGGTCAAAAATTGCTGCTGCCACAGTGTTGAGAACTGGTCTGGCTTAGCATACCAGAAGTTTTTTTAAGTGTGCCTGCAAAGGAGATTACAGTAGATATAATTGTGCCAAAGTTAATGTATGCTGCTCACCAGTGTGTAGTTGCTAATGCAGCCATAAATATTCAATTATTATCAATCTATGTTTTAAACTTGAAATTTAACATGTTAACTAGCTATACAATAATTCTTGCATAATAATATTGCTTCTAAAAACAGAATATTTAAAGCATAAATAACAATAAATGCTCTGGCGGCCATTTTTAATTAGTGGGCTTAATTAAAATTTTTGGGTGGGGCTCCTAGGCTAATAATATTTATGAAGTTGAAAGAAAAAATTCATGCAAAATTTGATCCTTTTGTTTCGCCAAAAAACGGTAATTTCACTAAGCCACCAGACTAAATGTATTTCAGTGATATAGCTATCATTTAGCTAGCAACTTGTAATACAGCCACTCTTACGCTGTTTGCCGTTAAATTGTGTACTTGTCAAAGCCGTGTTTATGCCAATTCCTTTTCTTCACTATTATAGATGCCGTTTATTGTAAGAATTAGGACCAACTCGGATCACAACTATTTTTTGTATGTGTACTACTTAAATTCTATCATTTCATCAATTTTCATATACCTATTATAAATAAATGAAAGAATTGATAATTTTATTTAACATGAAAGTCTAGTAACTTTAGCTACAAGTTTACAGTGCTGTACTGCTGAATCCTGTGAATATCAGAATATTTCTTGGGACACAGTAGGTAGAATCGACTGATTTTAATTATGTCTCTTTAGAAGAACTCCCACCAGTTTGCGTTTTCCATCTGCTGTACATTATCTGCGCATAAGAAACATAAATATCATTGAAAACAGACGAGATGAGCTGTACAGCGCCCGAAAAACTCCATAAACTTCACTAAATTTCTTTCTTTCAATAGTTACAGTATTAATGCGCACCTGTGCTACCGCCCCTTTTTCACGAGCAACGTTGACGTTTGCGCGCTTAATTGACTTGGATTCACATGACTAAATTGCTTCCGGTAAAGTACTAAATGCATTCCTCAATTACCGCGCTTGCGGTCGTGCCAACTCAACTTGGACATACTATAGCTATGGTATTACCCTGAAAGACACCTACAGAGATGTCAGTAATGGTGGTGAGTCAAACAGGAATGGACATGCATACACTATATTTTGACAAGCGGAAGTAAACAACAGAAACAACTGAATTTAGCTAATAATCTTGATCAGAAAGGAGTAATAAGTGAAGTTCTGTGTCATTTCTTTGTTCTATTTGATACTTTCCAGGTCTATTTTTCGCTTGAGAACACCACTGACGTCCAACAGTCTACCAAAAAAGCCTGGCTATTTATAGCTACTTGTGTTCCAACTCTGGATCCTGAATATCACTGAATAATCACTAACCTCCTTGAGAAGACTTCAGCCATTCTTGATTCACTCACCTGTACCAAATGATGAACTTTTGCTGCTGTGCTATTATTTCATACAACAATATTTTATTCTTTGTTTCAGTGTTTTCAACCAAGTTTATATGAAAAATGTTTTATAGTAACCACCCTTGTAGATATGCTGTACAGATAGCTATACCACTACACAAACCACTGATATCAAGCAGACTAACTTGCAGACTATTGTGTGCAGCTGTTGGCTAATAGTTATTAACCCCCTTTGTTGTAATCGAGTATTTGGCGTTACGTGGACCTTAATAACGGGTACTCTATTTCGAGTATTTGACCGATAATTGGTTAACTCTATCAGAATTCCGGGAAATCCTATTGCAAACCGGGGATTCGGGAAAGGCTAAAAAAACCGGGAAAGGCTAAAAAAAAATGGGAAACCGGGAAAGGCTAAAAAAATCGGGATAATCCCGGCAAAACCGGGATAGTTGGCAACTATGTATCTGTATTGCTGTGCACTTACATCACATTGATACTTCTTTATTTTCTCTAAAGCCTTGTGCAGATTTTTGGCGCTATGACATTCCACCACTGACTGAATATCATCAACCTGTGTGGCAAGGAGAAAAATTAGGTAATTTCATAGGGTGGATATGTCTTCAATAAAATTTCATTATCACATCTCTGGTGCCATTTAGTAAATCTTTCCCCCCCCCCCCTTTTTCCACACCCACACCCACACCCACATTGACACACCCAAAATAACTAAAGCTAAGACACATGTAAATTTGCTTTTTTTCCCCTTCTTTTTACAATGTGGGAATGGGAGGACTTTTTTTGGCTACTTGGGGTGAGCGGTAGGTTATGTGTGTGTGTGTTTGTTTTTGTCTGTGAAGAATTTTTTTTGTGCATGTGTTAGCACCTGATTACACCAATACCACCTGATTACATTGTTTTCACATTAATTTCCACTTTCTCCCAACCAACCCTCATCCTCTCCCCCAAATAATAATTTAATAAATAATAAAGCTCAGACATACATGTAAATGGCATTGCAGTTAGGTGGTTTTATTATTCTTTTTTGTACAATGTGAGAATGGGAGGATTTTTTTTTATAACATGGGGAAGAGGGGGGGGGGGTTATATCTCTTTTCTCTCTCCCCCCCCCCCCTCTCTCTCTCTGTGTATTCTTTCCCTCTCTGGCCACTTCCCCCCACCCCTCAAAAAAATTTTGAATAAAGAAATAATAAATACAATTGCACTGTTACATATAATAAGTATTACTGACCGATTCAGTGCCTTCATCCTCTATGTGTAAGATGTCACTACAAGTGGATGTCATTTCACAGCTACTATGACTAACTGACGTATCCATTGCTTCGCCTGGCAACGGACTGGACCATAGAATGGCATTGTCTTCCATCATGAAGCTGTCAGTTTGAGTAGAAGTGGATTCCATGACAATTTCCTCGTCTGCCAGAAAGATGGAATCTGTAGCATCATCACTGTCCACAACTGTACCCTGTTATTATTTTTAATTATATTTTTTTGCATTCATGAAATTTGTATTTGGGGGGTTACTGAATGGAAATCTTCAGCCATTTCTCCACTGTCCAAGGGCTCATCAATGTATGCTCCTGAATATCCCATGTTGGTACTCTGAATAGAATGTATATTTTTATTAATTGATTAATTTTATTATTTCATTTTATTTTTTTTGCCGAACCTGCATTGACATCTGCTCTTCACCAGTTTCCTGGGAGCCAGCCTGCACACTAACCCCTGGAGTTATATTTATGCCCCATATAAACATACAACTGAACATGCAACTGTGAATTACCTCCAGCTTCGCAACATCTTTTTGATCTGGCTGCTTTTAATTGCAATTTCCTCTTCAAAGAGTATGTGGGGGTCTTTTTTCTCCTACCCATACAGCTGACTATCTGAAGTCTAGATCTTACCTCACCAGTAAGCAGCTACCTTGATGGTCGCTAAATTGAATTGTGCCACAACTCGCAAATATTTGCTGCCTCTTGAGTTTAGTGGGAAGTAAGAGTGATTACGTAATGCAATAGTTACGCAGTGAAATCATGCATGCGTGTTGCTATGTATGACCACCCTTAAATAGCACTAGATGCGTATAGACATAATTTTGCAGGCCGTTTTGTGCTTCTTTTTTTTTTTTTCTGTTTCCAACAGTCAGTAAGTCATGGTAACTATAATACAGTCACTCTTTTAGAAATGATCAACTAGCTTGGTTTGTTAGTTCACTGGCTAGCTAAGTTTAGGATTATATTTGTCTTGCAGCCAGCTTGTTGCCTATTTTGGAACAAATGAACAATAGGAATCTCTTTAACCGATTAATCGCGGAAGACGCAAATACGCGTCAATTGAGAAAAATCGATAACCGTGGAGGACGCGAAAATGCGTCAAAAAAAACGCCTACTCGATCCCGACGTCTACCTGCTTTGTCGAGTCACGGGGGCCACAGATTTTTGTAGAGGACTATTCTTGAGTGTGGTAAGTTTAATTTAAGTTTATAAAATGTATAGGTTACTATAAGAAATTGTTGAGTAAATTTTGTAACAATAATAAACTTTGTTCTGGTATAGTAACAAATAAACATACATATTGTAATGTAATGGTATAATATTTTTAAAAATATATATTACTCTAGCTATTAGTGCTTGTGAGATGGCAAGCAGAAAACTGTCAGCAAGTGAAGTATTGGCACTTTTGCATCCTAGTGATGAGGACATCTTTGTTGAGTTCAAGAGGGCAGTGATGAGGAGTTTGACGACAGCGAGGATGATGACTTCACTGGTGATGGTTGCGATGGCACTGGTGGGGAGGAAATGATCCAGAACTCTGATGAGGAGGAAATGATCGAGGATTCTGATGAGGATAAAATTGACACATTTGAAAGTTGTGAGTTCCTACATAAATTATACATTATAGCAATATGAATACAATATTATTATTATTATAGGCGAGGATGAAGTAAGCCTTCAAACAATTAGTGATAATGTCCAGCCAGTTTCACCAATATTGACATCAACCTCCCTAACCATTTTGTCTCCCACGGCGACAACTCAGCCTAAAACAACCGCTTCTTTGCCGACCAAGACTTTGCGGTTTGACTTACTGTCTTCTCCATTTTTTATAAAATCGCCAGTTCAACTGGGGTCCTCCCTATTACGTACAGTCTTAGGTAATGCTTATTACATCATAGGAAAAAAGTGAGCGTGTCGTGTGACCCCGGTAACTATGCAAGAAAAACAATTTTTCAAAGTCATTTTTTGGAAGATGGCGTCCAGAAGTTACAATGCGGTGCAAGTTTTAGACTTGCTTGATGTTGACTCTAGCGACTCTGGATCATGCGGAGAGAAGGGAGACGACATCTAGGGCTATAGGAGGCCCTGTATCAGGGTTGGTGGACCAGACCCCGTCAACTCTGATACTGAAAATGGGAGTCAAGAAGATGATCGAGGTAAGCTTGTCTTTCTCTTGAAAAATAGCAAGCTTCTGTTGTGGAAAGGACTTATTTATAGCTATATTGAGATAGAGTAAGCTGTTTAGCTATAATATATATATATTTCATTGAGTTTTGAGATTTGAAAGTGGCTTGTGGTTTTTTGAACAAATTCTAATTTTCAAAAAATTAAAAAAAGTTTTTACCACATATACTACTAGGACCAGATGTGAATGCAGTCACCGACCCCGATTACGCAGATGAGGCGACAGGAGCAGAGTCTTCCAGTCATGAAGGAGAGGATACCAGACCTGAGTCTTCCAATGATGAAACACGAATAGGCAGCAGGTTCCAGTGATGAAGAAGAGGAAGTGGCTCCTCCTGCTCCGAGTTCTGGACGTCCTCGCGGTCGGAGAAGGCGGGAACCGAAGAACAAGAGTCGGGTGGATGAGGTAGGGGGAGAGTGGAAGAAAGATGACAACACACCCATTGATATTCCATAATCTTTTGTGTGAAGGACCACAAACTTTGATATTTGTGGCCCCCCCCCCCCCTGAACATCCCAAAAGTTGTAATATGTATTGTTATTGTCGTTGTCGTTGTCTGTGTTTTTGTGGTGTTGTAGTGGAGCTTCACACTCGATGTATATGTGTGTGCGTGGAGTTGAAATGTTATTCTGGTGCTTCCAGATCTAACCGGGGAGGAAACAAACTCGGGGGAGGGGGGTCTTTTCCAATCGGGGCTACTATGCCCATGTAAGTTGAATTTCATGTATGTGTGTGTGTGTACACCAGTCAATTTATATTATACATTTATTTTTATGGTCTGTATTCACCTGTATCTTCTTTTTTCTAGTGTGTGCGTGTGTGTATGTGTGTGTGTGCATTTGTGGAATGAGAGAGAGCATCCGTGGAGAAACAGTATGTGGCGCTTCCGTATACAACCTGGGAGAAAACTCTGGATCTTTTTGGATCGTGACTACTATGCCCATGTAAGTTGAATTTCATGTGTGTGTGTGTGTGTACACCAGTCAATTTATGTATAATAAATTATACATTTATTTTTATGATCTGTATTCACCTGTAGCTTCTTTTTTCTTATGTGTGTGTGTGTGCGTGCATTTGTGGAAAGAGAGAGAGAGCAACCATGAACAAACAGTATGTGGCACTTCCGGATCCAACCTGAGAGAGAACGAACTCGGTGGTCTTTTTCGGTCTGTGACATCATCCATGCCAGGTAAGTTGAATTTCATTTTTTCAACTTACTGATATTTGGGTGTCCAGCTAGGGCTGGGGGGGGGGGGGGTTGTAAGTTTGAATTTCATGTATGTGTGTGTGTGTACACCAGTCAATTTATATTATACATTTATTTTTATGATCTGTATTCACCTGTATCTTCTTTTTTCTAGTGTGTGTGTGTGTGTATGTGTGTGTGTGTGCATTTGTGGAATGAGAGAGAGCAACCGTGGACAAACAGTATGTAGCGCTTCCGTATACAACCTGGGAGGGAACTCTGGATCTTTTTGGATCGTGACTACTATGCCCATGTAAGTTGAATTTCATGTGTGTGTGTGTGTGTGTACACCAGTCAATTTATGTATAATAAATTATACATTTATTTTTATGATCTGTATTCACCTGTATCTTCTTTTTTCTAGTGTGTGTGTGTGTGTATGTGTGTGTGTGTATGTGTGTGTGTGCATTTGTGGAATGAGAGAGAGCAACCGTGGACAAACAGTATGTAGCGCTTCCGTATACAACCTGGGAGGGAACTCTGGATCTTTTTGGATCGTGACTACTATGCCCATGCATAGGTTCCAAGTGCCACGAAAGCTCCGTGGCAGTCACGGAATTTTACTCTATCAATCTGCCACGCACGGAAGTTCTGATTGCCTATTGTCTGCCACGGAAATCCCCCTATCAGAAACCACAGTTTACTTAATACCTAGCTTTAATAGAAAACCATACTCTATCAGCAAAACCATACTCTCTATCAGCAAAACCATACTCTCTATCAGCAAAACCATGCAGCGGATCCATGTAGGCCCTCATGATGCAATTCCACACAACACTTATACATATCAAATTTTGATTTCTGATCTTGAATACTTCTTTCTTGGTAGTACTGGCAATGGCAGAGTGTTTCCCAACCACCTGCTCCTAAGAAAGCAAAAAAAAAAAAGGAAAGACAAGGCTAACTCATTTTTGATAATAAGTGGATAGAACATATATTATAGTTGATGTCTGGACTTTTGAATATTCCTTGCTCAAATGCAGAGGCAGAAAGGGGCTTCTCAGTGCTGAGGAAAGTCCATACTGACAGAGGGCCAGTCTTAGCCACTCTACTATTATTAGCTTGCTGAGAGTTATGATGAACAATAGTGATTGCTGCTTTGACACTATAATTATCAGATGAATTGATTACAAAATGCAAAAAAGCTACAATCATTCTCCAAAATGAATCAATATAACAATAGTCATTGTCATTAATTATATTCATAACATTAATTACATGAAGGATGTGGTCAATTGAGTTGATTTAATTAATGGGTGTGGTTTGTCACTGATTTCCATTTCTCAAACTTGGAACCTATGCCCATGTAAGTTGAATTTCATGTGTGTGTGTGTGTGTGTACACCAGTCAATTTATGTATAATAAATTATACATTTATTTTTATGATCTGTATTCACCTGTAGCTTCTTTTTTCTTGTGTGTGTGTGTGTGTGTGTGTGTATGTGTGTGCGTGCATTTGTGGAAAGAGAGTAAGTTGAATTTCATTTCAACTTACTGATATTTGGGTGTCCAGCTAGGGCTGGGGTTATGGTACAAGAATGTCAGTGAAAAGTAATGACGGGGGAGGGGGGGGGGTTATGGTACAAGAATGTCAGTGAAAAGTAATGACGGGGGAGGGGGGGGGCAATTCAGCGAGGCCAGCTGTTATGTTACAAATATCATTGTTGTCTTGTGTTTTTTTTGTATTGTATGGAGGTTCCGGATCCTATGGGAGGGATCGTTCAGTCTGTGCCACCATCCATGCCGGGTAAGTTGAATTCCACGTGTGTGCTTGTACTGCTTTTCATTTTCAAATTACACTTTCTCAATACAACGATTGTTTCTCTCATGTACAGTGTGGAGTATACATACCAGGGGTTCATACAGTGGGAGGCTAGTGCTGGGTTCCCCCCTAGAATTTTGGGAGTTGAATAGAAATAAACATTTAGGAAGCATTTATTTTTAGTCTGATATTGTGTCCCATTATGTTCCTATCATAACTGAGCCATTTAGTGCATAGGACCGAACACTGATCATCAGTGTGAAGTATAGACTCGTATGCAAAGATGTGCATCAAAGTAGTGTAGGCTCCAAAAAATGGGTGTGGCGAAGTACACTCGGAGCCCCACCCCAAACAAAAATCCTGTATGAAACCGCATACAATACATCATAAAGTTGCAATTATATAGGATCATGAATAATTTGTTGTTTGTATTACAAATATCTTTGTTTGTGTTTTTGTGTATATGAAATTGTTTTGTAGTGGAGCTCGACGTCCGATGGCATACGTTCCTTGTGGACACTCATAGATGTCTCCTACATGATCACAATCAGCACCACACACAACAAACAACATATTTTATTGTTGAACTAATATAATATTGGTATATAATGCATCAAACATTATTATTTCTATTTTATTTTATTTTTTTATTGATGGGAAAAGTGGATTTTTTGGGGGGAAAAATTTTATTTTTTTGAAATATTAGTAGATGGCTTAAATATTATTCAATTTTCTCAATCAAAAAATGAGGGGAATCCCAAACTCTTGGTCTATTTAGTGATATATGGTTGCTATGGGGTTTTCCCAGCCAGCATCGAGTTAAAAAAATAAAACGGCAATGCTCTCTTCCGCGGTAGAAAATTAGATTTTTCCGCGCGCGTCCAAACAATTCAGGATCGAAAGGGTTAAATAAGTACATTACGCACACCATAAAAACAATAGTTGTAGCGTAGCTTGCTTTATCAGTACCATAACGAGAGCGATGTTTTGTAGTCAAGGAGCTCAATGTTTATTTGAAAGCTTGGAATCAGACTAGGCCGTCCACATATAGAGTATGAAGTATATTGGGGGATATATATAGCTAAATAGCAGAATATTCCATTGCGATTTAGACACGATCGACCAGAAGTCGACATACCATAAGTTAAATGTGAGGTGTGGCTAAATAATTTACTTCCGGTCACTCAAAAGGGGGGTTCGGTCGAACCCCCCCTGGCTACGGGTATGTAGACTACCACAAAAAAAACACAAAAAAACCACAAGTGAACTACAAGTAGCTATGCAGAAATGGTATCAGCTGCTTTTTTTTTAAATTTAAAGGCTCCCATAGGGAAAGTTTGATATGCACTATCTTTCATCATCATCAACATCATCACCACCACCACCATCAACATTAATATTCCTAGCACTATCAATGCAACTATTACTGTCATTCTCATCATCATGTTTATCACCACTACTGTTTGTTTTCCTCATAAGTTTTCTCCTTTTGATATATGCTTCACATTCTGCATCTAATTTTTCTACAACAGGTAATATTTGTAAGTATTGTGGTCCCCAAATCACTGCAGTTACCTGCATCCCACCAGATGGTGACTGAAGGATCTCGACAGTATTGTTTTCTATGCTTGGATGCTATGGAAGAGTCACCTTCAATAATAATCTTATCTAAAAACAGCTACTTAATTTGTGACCCGCTACGAGAAAAACGACCACTTGTAAAATTAATTCAAAACACGTACGCGTTGCTAAAGTCGAAAAATCCGATTTTTTTCAAAAAATTTTTTCTTCATTTTCTTGAACTATTGTCTTGGATCTAGCTATCTACCAAATTTTAGCCGAATTGAACCGGCCCTTCAAGCACAAAATTAAAAACAATAACTGAGTCTTATTTACCGCGAGTCCGCATACGGAGTCCGCTGGAATAATTCCCGCTCGTTTCTATAGATACTCCCGCCACGCGGACTTAACAATGGCTGAAAGGTTAGCAAGAGTTCTTAGCTGTTTGGGAGCCGACAGCGACCTTTTGAACGCTGACACGGAAGGTATTCTCGACCTTATTGATGAGTACTGGGCCGATAATTCCGACTCAATTGAAGAAGGTAAGGTAGCGCCGTCTTTTCATTGGTTTATTCATTAACCACTGGAATTCATAAGCATTGTTAGTTAACTACCGCTAACCTAGCACTTTGATTGGTTTCATTATACTGTAAGTAAAATTTGATAAACATGAATGCCAAGTAAATCAGTAAGATGAGAATAATCAAGCTCTGTATTTTACATAGATGAAGGCATTTCCCCAGCGATCAATGTCCCCATTGACAGTGATCCAGATGAGAGCCCAGATTCGGAGGAATTGTTTTTAGATGAATCTGCAGACAATGATGAAGACCCAAGTGAAGAATTATCTGCCTCTGCTATCATTGAAAACAACTTTCAATCCTTACCATATGTGAGCGGGTCTGGGAAAAGGGACCTTATGGCGCAAAAATTGAAATTGAGATATAGGCTCCAGAAGTAAGTTATCGGAAAAATTCTTTCTTTCTCCTATTTTTGTTTTTTGCAGAATTAGTTTTAGTGACCCTTACTCTAAGTCTATGCCAAATTTCGCATGTCAAAACGACTTAAAAGACCCCAAGCGTGCCGTGAAAAGACAAGCTACTTTTTATTCTCTCTCATTCTCGAAGTACAATAAACGGGGAATGGGCGGAGTTTCTAGTGCTAGCTAAAAAAAAACGGCATAGCTTTGAGACTACTGCATGCACTCTACAGCTTACCTTTGGCTTAAAGTTTACCGCTACAGCGAATAGAGCAGCCAAGGATTCCAACAAGACAGGTCGTGAGACGCTCTGAAAGCTAAAAAGAACTCTACGCAAACTTCGTTAGTCGCCGAAAAAGCGGCTGTACGATTTAATTGCGTATGCGGAGTACGCCGTTAAGTATACGGAAACGGTAATTATACCGGAAGTGGAAATTCAATTTATGTTTTCTCGATTTCTAGCTCAATTGCTTTGCTGAATAGGGCCCAGTTCAACTGCCAGTTTCTCTGCGTGTCGAAGGTTTTACCCTCCAGTATTTTAGCACTAAGTTGAGATAAATTGTATCTTTTTATTAGCATAAATAACTCAATTTTTTTGATTTGCGCCATAAGGTCCCTTTTCCTAGACCCACTCACATATGACAGAGATCCTAGTGAAGAGGATGAGTTTGAAGAGAGGCTAATCAGGGAATTTGCTGAGAGTGACTGTGGCTGCAGTTTGGGTCCCAATAAATCTCCTTGCTCTCAAAATATCACAATTGACCACTATCGCTCTCTACGTTTGCAGACATCAGAGTTGACACATGACGAGCTGGATTTGGTGATATTGGGTCAGATTATGGCTGGATCATTCTCATCAACCACTGCTTTCAACAAAGATCGGCAAAAGTCTTACACTCACTTCTATCATGAAGGATCACGAATATGTCTGAAGACCTTTCTCTTTCATCACTCGATAGGATACTTTCGATTCAAAGCTTTGAAAGCGAGTTATTAGAGTCGTGGTATGGAACCTAGACAGCACAAAAACAAAGGAAGACACACAGGAAGAGGTTTAAGTTTTGAAAATGTCAAAGGTGTCATACAATTCATCATGAATTATTCTGGTGTGTTGACTGTTTGTTGCCTTCACATGCACAATTATTATTATTACAGTTTTTTTTTGATTTTTTTAAAAAGATGCCAATGCAATGCTTCTACCTGGTCGAATACCTGGGTACATAAGGTCTGACATCAAGCTTCTTCCTTCACATACAACCAAGCATGCCATATGGGAATTGTACTTACAGTCAGCAGCAGGTCTTCTGAAACAAGTGGCATACTCAACTTTCACTCAGCTTTGGCGTCAGCTTCTTTCGAATATCGTGGTGATGAAACCAATGAGTGACCTCTGCTGGCTTTGTCAAAGAAACAGCACCGCCATCATGAGAGCAGCCAACAAGCCTGAGGAAGCAAAGTCTGCTGTAAGTTAATAATAAAAATAAATTATAATTGTGTTAACTTTTTTTTTTTGTATTCAGACTATACAGGAAGCTGAACTGCACTTACTTGAAGTGACAACAGAACGTTCAGTCTACAAAAATGCTCTCGAATGGGCCAAGTCATCTGTCAGATCTGAATTCACTATTCGTGGTACATTTTCTCCTCCACTTCCTGGTTGCAAAATTCCGCCAAATTCAAAGCCACACTTTACACACTACAGCTTCGACATGGCACAGCAAGTTTTTTACCCAAACGATCCTCTTCAGCCTGGTCCTGTGTATTTCCTTACACCCAGGAAGTGTGCCATCTTTGGGGTTTGTTGTGAGGCCATACCTCGCCACATAAACTACCTCATTGATGAAGCGTTTGACATGGGAAAGGGTGCTAACGCCATTGTAAGTATGTTACACCATTTTTTCGAATTTAATGGGCTCGGTGAAAGAACAGTTCATCTTCACGCAGATAACTGTGGAGGACAAAACAAGAACTCAATTATGGTACACTACTTGCTGTACCGAGTAATGACAGGTTTACATGATCGAATTACCTTATCTTTCATGATTGCTGGTCACACTAAATTCAGCCCGGACTGGTGTTTTGGCCTTTGGAAGAAGCGATATCGGAGAACACAAGTGGCAGGACTTTCTGATTTAGTTGACATGGTAAACCAGTCTTCCTCAGTGAATGTTGCACAGCCAACCAGCCAGGAAGATGGCCAAGTACGCGTTCATACCTACGATTGGCAAAGTTACTTTTCAAAACGTTTCACAAAGTTAAAGGGAATAAAGAAGTTACATCACTTGACATTTTGTGCTAGCTCACCTGGAATAGTGTTTTGCAGAGAAAAAGCCAACTCTCCTGAAGTAAGCATTAGTCTTAAAAAACGCAACACTTCAGTGAGCTTTGATGATGACCCTGAAATTCTGGTACCAGCAGGACTCTCCATAGATCGACAGTGGTATCTGTATAAAAAGATTAGAGAATTCTGTCCTGATCGATCCAAAGACATCACGTGTCCTTTACCCAGTCATCCTCAGCCTCCAAGTCCTCCACCTGAACAGCGAACACCTTCCCGCTCTCCTTCTCCTGTTTTTATAGAAACTGTCGAACCTTCTACAAAAAGGGCAAGGCTATGTGGCTTGTGTCATAAGACTGGACACAATGCCAGGACATGTCCTACAAAATAGTAGCATCGAACATTCAACACCATTTTATCTTGTAACCTCTGCAACTTATTTCATCATTGTGTGACTTGACATTACTTTTATTAAGCCTAATACAACTATTGCATAGTTGCCAACTATCCCGGTTTTGCCGGGATTATCCCAGTTTTTTTAGCATTTCCCGGATCCCACCCGGTTTACTTACTTGCAATAGGATTTCCCGAATTCTTACATAAGCCCACATAACTTTTTCCAGGAATTGTTACATAAGTTAGCCACACACCTGACCACCACCACAACAGAGAGCTGCACAGTCATGCACAGTCAGCAAGTCTGGATAGTTACAGTAACCGATTATCGGTCAAATACTCGAAATCGAGTACCCGTTATTAGGTCCACGTAACGCCAAATACTCGATTCCGCGTACAACAAAGGGGGTTAATAACTATTAGCCAACAGCTGCACACAATAGTCTGCAAGTTAGTCTGCTTGATATCAGTGGTTTGTGTAGTGGTATAGCTATCTGTACAGCATATCTACAAGGGTGGTTACTATAAAACATTTTTCATATAAACTTGGTTGAAAACACTGAAATAAAGAATAAAATATTATTGTATGAAATAATAGCACAACAGCAAAAGTTCATCATTTGGTACAGGTGAGTGAATCAAGAATGGCTGAAGTCTTCTCAAGGAGGTTAGTGATTATTCAGTGATATTCAGGATATCCAGAGTTGGAACACAAGTAGCTATAAATAGCCAGGCTATTTTTGGTAGACTGTTGGAAGTCAGTGGTGTTCTCAAGCAAAAAATAGACCTGGAAAGTATCAAGTAGAACAAAGAAATGACACAGAACTTCACTTATTACTCCTTTCTGATCAAGATTATTAGCTAAATTCAGTTGTTTCTGTTGTTTACTTCCGCTTGTCAAAATATAGTGTATGTATGTCTATGGTCAACCCACCTCTATCAGTTGCTTCATGTGTACATTCCTGTTTGACTCACAACCATTACTGACATCTCTGTAAGTGTCTTTCACGGTAATACCGTAGCTAGCTTTCTGAACCTAAGCAACGCGAAGTAGCGTGCCGAAGCTTCGCAACGACTTCGCAGATTTTCTCATGATGGTTAATTAGTGGGCGTGGCCTATCCCGATTTTTCATTTTAGAAAGTTGGCAACTATGCTATTGTAACAAAAAAATTCTTCTTGCTTTTGATTACTCTAAGCATCATATAGCTGAATAGATATAAGATAAGCTATTTCTAATTAACAACAAAAATAGCTAGCTAGCAAAGTGTTTAATAAAAAGATGCATAGAGAAATATAAAAGAAACATAGCTAGCTAACAATGGTTTAATAAAGCCATGCCCAACGAGCTTTTTCCCTTACATTACTTAACTACACCCCGAAAAATTGTATACTCATTCTCTAAACTCTTCCGTTTACCTTAAACAGCTCTATATACTCGTTCTTCTTCACTGTAGCCATGTAAACAAACTCCGTTTCTACCCACGTGTTCAAGAAATTTACCGGCAAAAATGCTGAGTGGTAGTAACACGGACGTATGCGGACTGTACTTAGATTATCAAACACGGCGTTATAACTCAAAAATTGCCGTGCGGTAAATCAAAGCAAGGCGGTGCGTTTTCGAACATATCTTCTCCCGTGAGTAACGGAACGTTGAAAATACGGTATCGCCGTGCTCAGTACAAAATTCTCTCTCGTTTAAGGCTAAAATCTCGATTTTCATTTTTTTTCACAAGTGGTCGGTTTTCTCATAGCGGGTCACATTTAATATGCTTCTATTCTATCAACGGTTTTTGTTTTTTACTTACTTGGACATTTTTCCACTTTTTAAATTTTTTTGCATCTTCCAATGGTAGCCTTTGCTATTTTTTAAGTCTCCAAGCAGTTGTTCTTGGATTCTTGCATTTTCACTTCTACAATACTCCCTATACCTCTTTCGACTGTTGTGTAGTGTAGTGCTCTTGATTATTCCAATCACATGATCCAACTACAACAATTTTACAGCTGCAAATAGAGCTGAATACTTTAGAAAAAATGGCTGAAACAAGTAAGAGAGCTAGGAAACCTACCAAGAAAGTGATGACTAATGCTCTGGTAAAGCCAGCAAAAAGAATGCAACAGTAAGTTAACCCTTTCATTCCGGATCCCGCTTTAAAGCGGGTGACGACCGGTCAGCTTCTCCGAATTTTTTAAAATAGTTACTTTATAGCTAGAACCTTCAGATTGCATACACAGGTTCCCAATACATTGGAGAAGCATCTAAAATAAAAAAAATATTTTTGCATAGTTACCGGGGTCACACAACACACTCACTTTTTTCCTATGATGTAATAAGCATTACCTAAGACTGTACGTAATAGGGAGGCCCCCCAGTTGAACTGGCGATTTTATAAAAAATGGAGATGACAGTAAGTCAAACCGCAAAGTCTTGGTCGGCAAAGAAGCGGTTGTTTCAATGTGTTGTGAAAGGCTACTGAGCTCAAGCAATTTTTCGCTGTTTCTACGAAGCTCTGGAGATGACTGGATCCATAAATGAAGCTGCTGTGAAGAAGTTAACGTTTTTAAAATTCGACGGACAACCGATGTTGTTGTTTTTTGCCGAGGAAGAAATAAACGCAACTGCTGTGAGGTACTGTCGAAGCAGTCCTGGCTGAAAACTATTTTAGATGCTTCTCCAATGCATTGGGAACCTGTGTATGCAATCTGAAGGTTCTAGCTATAAAGTAACTATTTTTAAAAATTCGGAGAAGCCAACCGGTCTTCACCCGTTTTAAAGCGGGATCCGGAACGAAAGGGTTAAAGTAAAGTTCAAGAGAAAGTTATCCTGAAGTACAGAGATAGTGATTGCACTATTCATTGTAGCCACACTGTAAATGATCTTAAGCTTACAGTAGTCTCGTGCAGTTTTTATAAAGCTGGCCTACTATTAGAGTATGATAGCATGGGTAACCGTGCAGCTTTGCGAGAATAGAACAGGTTACCCGTGCTATCACTCGCTAACAGTAGGCCATCTTTTTTTTTAATCGTTTGCAGTGTATAGCTACATTAGATAATGCACTTACTATTTGTATGAGGTTTAACTTTCTCAGATACTTCCCATGGCTCCCTTTCTAATCTGTTGAAAAAAATCCGTTGATTGTGCTATTAATATCAAATCGCATTCACCAATTAATAAGTGCATACATCACACTTTGTAAAGAATAGATGTAATGTAGCAAGCTTTATTCATGCGGATGTGAGAGCGAAATTTTGTATCCAAGGAGCTGAATGTTTATTAGGTCAGACTAGGCCAGAAACAGCAGAGAACTCAAGCGCAGCCATAGGTGAAGGTATTAGATCTGCGCAGCTTGGGAAGTCTTCGCTCCGCAGAAATCGAGCTTGGTATATCCATCCGCTTGAGTTCAGGTGCGCAGAGTCCAGAGAACGGCTACAGGAGGCAGGGACAGATGATGTCAATCTAGAAGATAACAAGTCTCATTGTGATGCTCTTCAGAAGGAAATGACCAGTAATTTACCTCGTAGAGATATTTTTCTTCTTTCATGAAGAAAATGTTTACGGTTCGCCGGCAGTACATATTACATGAAGCCTCATCAGCTCGTGCAATTATAGATGATTATCCAGCTTTGAAAGAACCTAGCGCAGTAGGTCTCACTAGCATATATTTGCATTGTAATTCACTTTCTGTTTGAATGTGTAGATTGAGCAAGAAATAGATATCCGGTAAGTATCGTTATTGTTAATCGGGCGCCGGTGGCCTAGGGGTATTGCGAGTTAACTTTTTTTTGGCTGCGTTATGGCTTCTACGTCAAAGAAAAGAAAGAGAACTGAACAAAAGTTAGATATTCTGAAGAAGATCGACGGGGGAAGTTCTCTAGCATCTATCGCAAGAATTTGGAGTAGGAAAGAACACAGTTTATGATTTGAAGGCTTCCAGGCAGAAGATAATGAAGTTTGCAACTGAAACTCAGGATGAAAGGTGTTTAAAGAAAAGATGTATTGTTAGAAAGGCAGATGATGATGCTTTTGACAAAGCAGTTCACTTCTGGTTTATGCAGGAACGTCACAAAGGTACTCCTATAAGTGTAGTTCTTATGGAGAAGGCTAAGTTGCTTTACCAGCAGATGTATCCGGACAAAACTGGGGAAGATTTTAAGGCAAGCAAAGGATGGCTGCATAGATTCAAGAACCGCCGTGGCATTAGGCAACTAACAATGCAAGGAGAGTCACTGTCCGCTGATACCAGTGCTGCTGATGATTTCAAACTTAGTTTTAATAGGTTTGTGGAGGAGGAAAGTTTTTCTTTGCATCAGGTGTTTAATGCAGATGAAACTGGTCTGTACTGGCGTCTCTTACCCAACAAAACGCTTGCTGATGGTACAGAGAAGACTGCGAAGAATATGAAAACCTCTAAAGACAGAGTTACTCTTATGGCTACTGGGAATGCTAGTGGAATTTTCGCCCACTCCCTTGGCTCCCAAATTTCCACAATTCCTTAATGCACTTGTTTACTGCTTCACTACTCTCAACATTGTCAACACCCGAGTTAAAACCTTTACCATTCACACACATTTCCCACTCTACCTCTGCATACACACCTCTGCATCCACACTTCTGCCGTCGGCCGAAGGATCCATCTCAGCTCTTCCTTCCATCATCTCAGAATCCTCAGCACCCTCTACCGAAAACACCAGCTTAGCATCCTTCTCATCATCCTCCCGATCTGAAATAGACTCTTTAGGGAAGTGAAAAACATCCCTAATTCCTCTTCATCTAATTTTGCCTGATATCTAGTCATTACATTAATCTCACACTGATTCCTGGATGCACCATGCACAAACTTAATATGGTCATCAGTGTATATGTCGAAAGTGAATATAAGATGCTGTTGAATCAGTGCTGTCTACTGCTCCCCTTTGCGTCATCCATCAACCCCTTAACATCCACTTGTGGGAGTTTCTTCCATGAAGTTCGCCTAAAGGAAAAATTATACATACACACAAGTTCTCGCACAATAGATGTTCGCACACGCAAACATCTTCTTCCTGCTCTTTATGTGGGCTGGCCCACAGTGTGCCTGGACGATCTTTTCCCATTTCTGGATAAAGTACTAACCTATTTGTCTGGCTGGGTTGGTGGAGCTAATCTTATCTACTCATGAGGGAGAACTGGTGGCAGTGTGAATACTTTCCCATTCATCCCACAGGTCCCACACTGGCTTCATCAGCAGAAAGCATTTCTCCTTGCAATGACAATTCGCGTATCCCATACCTCTTACAAAACCTCCAGAGCCATCCCTTACTTGCTTTGAATTCAGATGTCAATCCCATTTTCTGGTGAAGTTCAGCAGCTTTTTCAGCTAATATGAGTATGCCAGTGCTTCTTTTTTTGTATAAACCAAGCTTTTCATTTCTTCACAGAAGCAGATGGGGCTAAGGCTAAAGGGGTGTCCCAATGGTGCCACAGCTCACCTACTCAAAGATGTTAGTTGCACACAAACTACACTGTACCTATAGGGAGTACTGTACCAGCTGCCATGTAGCTGTAGCTTATTGTAAGTTCATGCATAATTCTTGAAAGATCTTGAAGTAAGAAAAGTGTAAGATCTTTCAAGATCATACTTAGTTTTAATTCAAGATGAAGTAAGGTTAAGCAAGAAAACCTTGTTAATTCTTATGAAAATATATGCAAGATCTCAATCTTACTATATTCTTATTGCAAGTTTTGAAAGAATTGTAAGATCTTTCAAGATCATATCCCAGTTTTATTGCAAGATAATGCAAGATCTTGAGGTAAGATTATCCAAGAAAAACGTTACAAAACCATGTAATATCTTGAAAGATTAATCTTTCAAGATTTTTTTTTTTAAGATCTTGCAAGATTTTTTTCTAGGGCCCAAGTGAAAATTCTTGACAAGATAATTTAAGATCTTACAGGATTTAGTGGGTATTAGCAAGATTTATCATGATAAGATAATCCTGCAAGAACACACAAGATTATTTTTATTAAATTTCTTGGAAAATGATTTGTAATCTTGCTAGGGTCTTACCATGTGTCTGCAAGATCAATTCCATGACATTTTATGGTATATCATGGAAGTGTTTTACTTGTGTGATCCTGCAGATTTGTCTGCCACTCTCGTCTTCCATTTATCTTTGTACACAGTTAGATAGCGAACAAATTCGCCTACCAATAGTCAAGCGTAGTCAACCCCTTCACTTCTTTATAACTGCGTTCTTGGTTCCTGTTTTCTTTTATCGTTGTAACCGGTTAGATAGCAAACGAATTCGACTACCGGTAGTCTAGTGTAGCCAACCCGTTCACTTCTTTATAACTGCGTTCTTGGTTAACTCGGTAATTCAGTGCTAGTTCACGGAAACTGTGCTTCTGTTTATCTGCCACTCCCATCTACTGTCCATTTTTTGTGCTGGGTTTGGTTGCTAACCAGTTCTGTGTTGCATTCTAGGTTTAACCAGCAATTCAGCATGAGTTCACGAGTATTGTGTGCCTGCGCGTTCTAGCTCATTAGCTCATGAATTATTCATCAATACGTACGTCGTCGTCGTCGTCGGTCGCGGGTATTATATAGATAACAATAATAAATTTAAAATAATATTCTCTTATAGGTGAGACAGAAGCAAATTCTCCAGGATGAAATGTCGGAAGGTATATATATAACTTTCTATTTGATGTGGCGATTACAAATGCTTTTATCATCTACCACTATGGTCATCCCAATTCAAAATTAAAAATAAAGAATTTTAGATGTCAACTGGCAAATGAACTTATTAGTGACTGTTCACGGACAACCGTGGGATATCGAAAGCAGAAGAAGCTATTGATGGCTCATTTCCCCTACATGAATGAACAGAGGAAGAGGAACTGGTACGACATGGGCATGCAGAGAGTGTGATGTGTATGGTTATGCCACCCGGGCACTGCTGATGACTGTTTTACAAGATTGCATTCCAGAATGTAACATTTACCTAGGCCATTTATTTACTATGCTTGTATAGCTACAACTATACATTTCAAAATAAACCACACCCTAAAAACCTTACAATCATAAACAAAAGATTACCTATTGTTCAGGGGGCATAACTCCAACCGAGCGCAGTTGATCGCAGAGCATAGTCGAAGGACCACCCAGCTAAGCTAGCTAACCAGAATTAAAGTTGTGCGCCCGGACCAGTCTGGAGCCAGGGAGACGGATACCTTGCCGTCATTGTAGACCTGACTAGGGATGCAGGTATAAGCAGTATGCACAGTCTTAACCCCAAACTAGTTTACTTAACTGGGAATTTTACTATATATTTCTATGCATTTACAACACAATATAATTATGTGAATAACAAGATACAGGTTAGAGTGGTTGACTAAACAGCAATCACAAAAATTACATTATAAATAATTTAGAAAACAGTGTCTCCATATTCAGATTAAGATTATTGTAAATAAAAATTTAAAAAAATTATATCTACATTGCAATTCCAGCAACTGATGTTTGAAATACTAGAAAAAATCAGCCGAACCCTAAACAAACTTTTCAACAAGATAGATGTAAAGGGAATAAAGAAAGAAGATCCCAAGTACACTGTGAGTATTATCTATACAAGTGCGACAAAAAAGCATTAAAAATTACAAATATCATGTTCAAGTGAAACCAATTTTGTTTCACTGACAACTAATACTCACCAAAATTTAATTGCAACATTACCTACACAGTGTTGGATTATTGGATTAATTTTAGCTGTAGTTGTCATTTATACTCAACATTAACTCAAAATGTAAATGTATATGTGACAGTGCCTAGGAAAAGGGACCCTTTCCGTAAAAAAATGAAAAATGAGTTGTTCATACCACTGTGTAGAGCACTTCTTATGGAGTATTTTGATATCAAGTTTATAGGCAGGCGCTCCTTGGTTCACTAAATATACGAGCGGCAATCTGACCAACTTGAGCACAGTTATTTCGAGAATACTGCAATAAAACTTCTTATTCAATTTCTCGCGGAGTTAACGTTGAATTCCGTAATCTAACCGGAAGTCCGCGTTACGGGTTACGTAAGACTGTTACTTATGCTTGGAAAATGGTGGCGATCAGCTGAACGGCAGTAAGTTATAGTTGGGGCCTCTTACTTCATTGATGGGGGAGGCCTTACTCAGTTTAGACCCTACATTGTGTAAGAGTACTGGACAGGTATGTCTTTAAATAGCACTAGATGCGTATAGACATAATTTTGCAGGCCGTTTTGTGCTTCTTTTTTTTTTCTTTTTTCTGTTTCCAACAGTTTGATAGTTACAGTAAGTCATTGATACATGATACAGTCACTCTTTTAGAAATGATCAACTAGCTTGGTTTGTTAGTTCACTGGCTAGCTAAGTTTAGGATTATATTTGTCTTGCAGCCAGCTTGTTGCCTGTTTTGGAACAAATGAACAATAGGAATCTCTTTAAATCAATGAACAAAAATGATGGACTTTCAAAATGTGTTGCCTTCTCTTGTTGTAGTGTGACAGAAGTCCTCATCATCACTGAAACCTTTGTCCAGTCAGAGACTTGCTGATTATTCTATTGTCTTCACAAAAATAGTCCCAGGAGTCTCCAGGTCTGCAGGCTCCAACTACAAGACTCCATAAATAGCAACATCAACCTATATAGCTTGATTATTCACATTTACTATTTCTATTCTGTTGCTGCAATGCTAACAAAAACTTATAAGAATATTTACCCGCGATTATCGGAGGTAGGGTAATTTGTTGCTAGGCAACAAATTGAATTCGCCCACGATTTTCAATTACTCGCGGGTTGGATTTCCGTGCACGCACGGAAGGTCAAAATAGAGAGTAAAAGGTGACTGTGTTTAAACGGGGCGCTAGGACCTTTAACAACGGTTTCAGCCACTCAAATTTGGTGTCAGTGTAGCTAAAGGGTAGGAGATACCTGTGGGCCAATAAAAAGAAAACCAAAAAGAAAAAGTTTTTGTCGGTGTTTGGGCTCTACTGTACATTTTTGATTTTACGTAAAAGGTCCCTTTTCCTAGGCACTGTCACATATGTTTATGTCAATAGAATAAATCTTTTGCAAATTCCAGCACGGGATGCTTATGCATATGGAAGAAGTGTTTTAGAAGCACTCTTCAACAAGGAAGACCTCTTATGGTGCAGTCCTCTGAAAATAAAAAAAACACTTCTTGAGAAAGAGAAAGCGGAACTAATGAATATCTATCCTATGCCTGTATCCTGACTATCATCATTCAAAGATGATGACTACATTAGGACAGAAATGCCGAGTTAGGTATCATAGATTATTCGTAAAATCACGATCTTGCATGACGTTCAGAGATCATGGATCACATGTGGCCAGCAGGATCTTGCACGATCCTTATCAGCCATGCACTATTAAGAAAACTGAGGATCTTGCATTACTTTCTAGGGTCACTAAGTTTAGAATCTTGGATTGTCATTAGATACCATAAATAATCATTTCACAAGATCCTGCACTAATTATTGTATCTTCTACTAGTCCATGGTCATTTCCCATAGTGCCTATTGTGAAACCAGATGGATCTATTCGAGTGTGTGTAGATTATCGTAAGTTAAATTCTGTAACTGTGCCTGATCCATACTTTATGCCCAAAATTGAATATTTGATATGCCAAGTTGGTGACTCAAAAAGTTGTTGGTGCATTCCTTAACCGATTATCGCCGAATTACGCATTTTCGCGTCAAGCACGAGGATGCTTCACAGCGCGGGTTACGCATTTTTGCGTAACCGCCATAGTACCCGTTTCAATTAGCTACCAGCAGCAATTGCAAGTGTTTCAAGAGCTCCCACAACGCCGTAGCGATTCTCCTGTGAGGTAAGTGTAAGGGAGGCAAGATTTTAATGACCCTTACCATAGAAATTTTTTATTATTTGTAGATTGAAATTGTAGCACTGTTTGTGTATATAGAAAATCAAAGTTACAAAAAAAAAAAATGTATAGCTATAACTAATAGACAAAAATATTTATCAATTATTAATATGATATAAAGTTGTTAATAAAATTTAAAGACTGCCAAGAAGTCTTCATAGAGGGCAGTGATGAAGAATTTTATGATCTCAAAGAAATAGAGATAGAATAAGGCAGAAGACTTCTCAGGTGTAGAGGTCCGTGGCCAAGAAGTCTTCATGGAGGGCAGCAATGAAGAATTTGATGACCTGGAGGAAATAAAGGTTGAAAAAGGCAAGCTATTTTAGCTTCGTTTGTTCATACACAGAGGGTTATATAGATTTTGAACAACACTAACCACAAAAAGGTCAAGTTATTATTGCATGAGGATACAGACTTTCTTCCTCCCAGTTCTCCCCTACTTGAAGGTGCCCATAAAATGGATTTCTTAGGAGAAAGTTTCTCAGGTATGAAGAGAAGGATGTGCAATCTATGTCAAGAACAGTAACAACAGACACATCATGGTACGGTACAGTGGTGATTATGGGGTGTGGCTTTGTCACCATGGGAGTTCAATCGGACTGCTTCACAGTATTATCAGAAAAAAATCCTAGAATTGCAAACACAGAAGTCTATATAATTGCTTGTTATGTTATATATTATATTATCCTAGTATATGGCTCACACAAAAAAAAATAAACAGCCAAAATCCATAGTTGCTGAATTATTTCAAAGCAAGCGGCTGGTGAACATTTAAAACAATATATAGCTATGAAACATGAGGTCTTAGCCTAAACTTTTACAATACTGATGCTAACAATGGTATACTTACCTTGAAGCTTGTAGTTTCCAATGAGTGCGCACTTCATACACTTCAAACGCCTAGAAACTAAACAAAACTTAGCCCGCGGGGAGAGGAAGGCTTTAGCTTCAATCAGTTAATACATCGCCGTCGGTTACTTCGAAGCGTATTGCCTCTAGACAAGAAAAAGCTCAGGTGGTTCAAGCCTCGAGGTGACGGTCACGATTGTAAACAATTTCGGAGTACACGCACGTAATCGCGAATTTAATTTCCGGCGTTAATCGGTTAATCCAAATGGCATCCTTGTAAAGTGAAACTTCCCAAATGGTGTTATAAATGCTGTCTTCTCTCTGGCTGACAAGGTCAATGGAACCTGATAGAAACCTGTTGTGGGACGAGTGCTCAACAGAGGGAACGACTTGGCCTTGGGGTTGCGCAGACTCTTGTCAGCTCTGGGGCAATAGTCACGCAGGTCGCTGCCACCAGAGTTCTCCCTCCCAGTTGTCAGAGTTTTACGTCTAACTATTCTCGGGGTTTGAATGGGGAACTGACTGACGCATGCGTGGTCAGGGTCTTAAAGCCAAACCCACGCATGCGCACACATACAAAAGATGGGAGGGTCAACCGGACATCCGGGGCATTAATGCACAGACTAAAATTACATACACTTAATGACACACATTCCACTCTGCTAATAATAATTAAAGATAAATGATACACATATAATGTTCTGTTCTTGCTCTTTCTTCTTCCTCTTATCTCTTCCTCCTCTCGACTCTACTCTCTGTGGCCGTACCCACACCTTGCTTAACCCTCTTGTTCCTAAATTGTTTGGACGCGTGTGGAAAAATCTAATCGTCGACCGCGGAATAGAGCATTACCATTTTATTTTTTAACTCAATGCTGGCTGGGAAAACCCCATAGCAACCATATATCACTAAATAGACCATGAGTTCGGGATTCCCCTCATTTTTTGATTGAGAAAATTGAATAATATTTAGGCCCTCTACTAATACTGTAAAAAAAATAAAAATAAAAGTCCACTTTTGCCATCAATAAAAAAAAAAATAGAAATAATATTGTTTGATGTACTTTATACCAATATTATATTAGTTCAACAATAAAATATGTTGTTTGTTGTGTTTGGTGCTGATTGTGATCATGTAGGAGACATCTATGAGTGTCCACAAGGAACATATGCCATCGGACGTCGAGCTCCACTACAAAACAATTTCATATACACAAAAATACAAACAACAAAGATATTTGTAATACAAACAACAAATTATTCATGATCCTATATAATTGCAACTTTATGATGTATTGTATGCGGTTTCATACAGAATTTTGTTTGGGGGGGTGGGGCTCCGAGTGTACTTCGCCACACACCCATTTGGAACCTACACTACTTTGATGCACATCTTTGCATAAGAGTCTATACTTCACACTGATGATCAGTGTTCGGTCCTATGCACTAAATGGCTCAGTTATATAGGAACATAATGGGATACAATATCAGACTAAAAATAAATGCTTCCAAAATGTTCATTTCTATTCAACTCCCAAAATTCTAGGGGGGATCCCAGGGCTAGCCTCCCACTGTATGAACCCCTGGTATGTATACTCCACACTGTCCATGAGAGAAACAATCGTTGTATTGAGAAAGTGTAATTTGAAAATGAAAAGCAGTACAAGCACACACGTGGAATTCAACTTACCCGGCATGGATGGTGTCACAGACTGAACGATCCCTCCCAGGTTAGGATCCGGAACCTCCATACAATACCAAAAAAACACAGACAACAATGATATTTGTAACATAACAGCTGGCCTCGCTGAATTGCCCCCCCCCCCCCCCCCCCCCCCACCCCGTCATTGCTTTTCACTGACATTCATGTGCCATAACACCCCCCTTCCCAACTGGACACCCAAATATCAGTAAGTTGAAATGAATTCGACTTACCCGGCATGGATGATGTCACAGACCGAAAAAGACCCCCGAGTTCGTTCTCTCCCAGGTTGGATCCGGAAGCGCCACATACTGTTTGTCCACGGTTACTCTCTGTCATTCCACAAATGCACACACACACACATACACACACAAGAAAAAAGATGATACAGGTGAATACAGATCATAAAAATAAATGTATAATTTATTATACATAAATTGACTGGTGTACACGCACACACACACACACACACACACACACATGAAATTCAAATTACATGGGCATAGTAGTCCCGATCCAAAAAGATCCTGACTTCCCTCCCTGGTTAGATCCGGAAGCGCCGCTAGAATAACATTTCAACTCCACGCATACACATATACATTTAACTCCGTTGCGCTTGGTCTAATTGCGCTTGGTCTAATCACCTGAATACCCCATACTTACCTGACGTAATCTTACCTAGGGTTTGGCAGACCGGGCTTACACAAGGCTAGTGGTGGCGCCCTTGCTGTGGCATAACGTCAGCTGGTGCCCCCCAACAGCCTTGAGGGGGAGAGAGGTGTGGCGAGCCCTGATGACGTAATTCTTGGGTAACCCCGCCCCATTTGGTGCTGATCAGGGGTCGCTTAAATCCCCCCCCCCCATACCCGGTATCACATCCGTAAGGGATGGAGAACACTATTTTAAGAAACTACCTACTGGTGGAATGCAGGGGTTGGAGGTGGGACAAGCTTAATGCACCCACTGCTCGAGATAACAGCTCTGTGTAGCTGCCTGCGGTTTACTAGCACGTGCCCTACCACTACCCGCGGCAACCCACGCTACCTACACGTGACCTATCTTCCTCACTTCCTGTGACAATCCCTATCACCCTATTTCAGCCCCACCCTCCCTATTGCTGCGTGTACGCTCCCCTCCGTTAACTACGTTTAACTACCTTAAACTACATTTAACTCCGTTGCGCTTGGTCTAATTGCGCTTGGTCTAATCACCTGAATACCCCATACTTACCTGACGTAATCTTACCTAGGGTTTGGCAGACCGGGCTTACACAAGGCTAGTGGTGGCGCCCTTGCTGTGGCATAACGTCAGCTGGTGCCCCCCAACAGCCTTGAGGGGGAGAGAGGTGTGGCGAGCCCTGATGACGTAATTCTTGGGTAACCCCGCCCCATTTGGTGCTGATCAGGGGTCGCTTACATCTAGGCATAGATAAATATTGCTGGAATTTTTTTGGGAAATATAGGCACATGGAAGCAATGAGAAATATGCTAGAAATATAGGCAACTTTTTTTTAGAATTAGCAGATTACTTAATGTGGAATGTGTGAAAATCTATTAATGCATGATGTAATTATACAAGCAGCAGCTGGATCAGTTACTGATCCAGCTGCTGCTTGTATAATTGCATCATGCATTAATAGATTTTCACACATTCAGTTCACACAACATGGCTTCATGTTCTGAACCTGCTAGTGGTTGTTCTGATTCTGAGCTTACTGATTTGCCTAACTCTCGAAGGGAGAGCCCAAGGTCACTGTTAGATGTTCTGAAGTGCCCAGATCCATCAACTCTAGCAAGAAAGCGAGCTATTAAATCTAAGCCACCTGTTGGTGTCAAGAAAAGCAAAGGTAGAGCTCAGGTCAGTGATCCAAAGGGTGTGCTACCAAGTGATAGGCTTAAGGAGTTTCCAAATGAATGCTTAAAGATTAATTTTAGCAAAAAGCTTTTCTGTGAGGCTTGTAGAGAAGTTGTGTCGCACAAAAAGAGCTCGGTTCAAACACACCTAAAGAGTAATAAGCATAAGAAGGGAAAGGATCGCCTACAACGGAAAGTGGCCAGTGAGATGGATATTGCTAAAGCATTGAAGCTTTATGACCAGCAAAATCATCCTGTTGGTGAGACATTACCTGATTCTGTGAGGGTGTATAGAATAAGAGTTCTAACTGCGATGTTGAAGTCTGGTACGGCTATTTCAAAAATTGATCATTTCAGGGAGCTGCTAGAAGAGAATGCTTTAGCACTTACTAGTACACCCAACATGCGACAATTGTTGCCATTTGTCCTTGGTCGGGAGAGTGACAGAGTTAAAGCAGCTATTCGTGGGAGGCCTATCTCAATAATATTTGATGGTACCACACACGTGTGTGAGGCATTGGTGATAGTGGTGAGGTATCTCACAGATGAATGGGTTATTAAACAAGATGTTTGCAGGCTAATGCTTCTGGCCAAGTCAATGACTGGAGAAGAAGTAGCCAGACAAATCATTAGCTGTATTTCTACAGAAATGGGAATTTCATCTGATCTCGTTATAGGTGCAATGCATGACAGGGCGTCAGTAAATCAGGTTGCCATGAGGACTGCTAAAGTTATATACCAAAATATTCTAGATATTGGCTGTTTTTCCCATACCTTGGATAGGGTTGGAGAAAATATGAAAACACCCATCCTTGATGAATTTTCTAAAGCATGGATAGGAATGTTTACTCGTAGTCCTAAGACACGTGAAAGATGGAAGTCATTGACTGGCTTACCACCACCTTCGTACTCTGTAACAAGGTGGTGGAGTCGCTATGAGGTTTTGGCTAAGCTTATGGTCACGTTTGGTGATGCCACCACACTATTAGAGGATGAAGACATTTCCCCTGCAAATGCTGCCAAGCTGCGAGCTATTCTTGATGATCCTGCAAAGAAAAGAAAGCTTAAAATTGAGTTGGCTGCTACTGTTGATTGCATGGAGCCATTTGTAAAAGCAACTTATAATGTGGAAGGTGATGGATTTTTAGCTTTGGAAACTTACGAAAGTGTAAATGCCCTATATATTGCTATACTGTCAAAGCATTGGCCTAATGTTGCTGCAATGACGAAAAAAGAAGCTAATGGAAATTCTATTCATGAAAAACAGCTCTTGGACTATGCGGACACATGTTTGAAGCCAGCATATGAATATTTCAAGCTCAAGTTTGACCAAGATCTCAAGCCAGCAATGAATGCTTTTAAAGCTGCACGTCTTTTTTCTCCCTCTAAGGTCAATTCCATGCATCCTACTCCAAGTGATATAAATGATTTGAGTGTGTTTCCATTCTTTCCATCTTCAGTCATCGAAGAACTAAAGAAAGAGCTCCCTAATTATCTATCAGTTGCAGAAGATGTTAGTTCAGCAATTGATCCTGTTGCGTGGTGGAGAGACCATGAATACCGCTTACCTAATTGGGCTCGAGCATGTAAATACATAACTTTAATCCAGCCTTCATCAGCTGCAGCAGAGCGGGTATTTTCACTGCTCTCAAACTCTTTCAAAGACAATCAGGAAAGAGCACTGGAAGACTATGTTTCAGCTTCAGTTATGCTACAATATAACAGTCGCTAAAAACTTTCTTTTTTGTAATTCACAATGTATCACATGAATTTTGGCCAAGCAATAAATGAGAAATATAGGCACATTTTGAAAGAATTATAGGGCAAGTTTGGGAGCATTGGAGAAAGAATTTTAGGCAGAAAAAAAAGCAATATTTATCTATGCCTACTTACATCCCCCCAAGAAGGCCGTTTACGGCCCTATCCCCCCAAGGCAATAGTTGTTAGGTAAAGGACTAAGAATATTATAACATTTAAATCATTATGACATCCGAAAAATACACAATAAAATACACAGCTAACTGGTTAAGTGCTCTGCGCCAGAACTAAAGATAGCCTGGCCAGTTGATCACTTGGCATCCTCACATACTGCAGGTATGCTGCACTTTGCCATCGGCCCAAGGTCTGTATCGTAGCGTCCTCCACCCCCCCTGCCATTGCCGCTGTGGTCGCCGCACCAATTCTGAAGCTGTGACCTGCATACAGCTGCCGAGGCAGACCCATTGCAGAGAGAACAGAGCGCAGCTGCTCTGTGAACCAGGCCTTCGTCACCACCTTGGCATCTGGTCGACAGAAAAAGATGCCAGGCCTCGAACCACGGATGGCCAAATATTGCAGCGCCGCTGTGACCGGGCAAAGGGATCGACCCGTCCACCCCAAAATGATGTCTGCCCCCACACCAAACTGGTCACACTTCGACCGTCGCAGGTGCACTCGGACCATCCTCGGGTTCTCACGACTGTCAACCGCCACATCACCCCATTTGATCACCGCTGTGTCCTGTTCCACCCTGGTCGATGCTGGGAGTAGCTCTCCCAATCTGAAAAACCCGAAGAACGCAGTGCATGATATTGCCCACAGCAGCTCCTTGTGAGGGTGGCTTGTAGCTGCCAAGTGCGCCCCAATCTGCTCCAGCACTGTTGCTGTGATGGGTAGGCGATTGCGTGAGGGCGCTCCCGACACCGCCCTCACCCGCTTAATGACGGCTTGCACCCTCTTCAGCATCGGCATGGAGGATTGGTCACGGGGGTCAGGTAGTCCCAGTGAAATTTGCATATTTCTCACGGCAGCTATGTAACTCTTCCCTGTCTGTGGCGCCAGGCCCTGATCCGCGATAAATGCCGCAAAACTACACAATAGCATCTCAGACACTGGGAAGGGGTTGACGACGTTGGATTGCTCACAAAACCCATGGAAGCGCTTCATTGCAGCTTCATAGGTCTTGCGGGTGGATGGAGCCAGTCCCTGCTGAAAATAGCGCTGAACCGACTGCGCCATTGCTCGGACACCCAGTCTGCCTGAGGGTTCAGTAGGAGATCGAGCAGCTGGGGTGAAATGGGCGTTAGGTGGTTGTCTGCTGATGGGACCTTTGACAGAAAAGACACAAGGTTATTGCGAGAGAGGTCATCTGCCAAGTCATTATTGAATGTTTCTATATATTCCCCAACTAGGTGACAACCCACCCGGGCCTCCACAAACACAAGGCACCTGATGAGGTGCATGACTCCCTGGTCCTTGCTCGACCATGAGCGAAGGGCTGACACCACCACCTGATTGTCACACCAGCATCGGACCTGGCGGGCGTACCATGCCTTCCCCCATGCTGAACATGCTAAAATGATTGGCACCAACTCCTTCGCTGCAATTGAGAAGGCGTGTGCCCGATTGTCCCAGGCCACCTGAAACCAGCTGGCATTGTGCCAGGCCCCATAGCCCCAGGAACCAGAGGCATCAGTTGTGCACTCCACTGTGGGCAGTGAGAGGGGCGATTGCAAGAATTACACTCCGTTCCAGCTCTGCACAAACTCCTCCCACCATGCGATGTCCCCACGGCACGCATTGCTGAGACGGATCATACTGTGACCCTCTGGCCGGTTGCCAGTCTGGTGGAGTAGATCGAGGAGTCTCCTTAAAAATGATCGCCCAGATCGGACAACCTTGCAGGCATGGTTGAGGGACAACCTTGCAGGCATGGTTGAGGAGTCCGACCAATGACTCCAGTTCCCTGCGGCGACATGCTCGCCTTGCACCCCAATGCCGGAGAAGGGACTTCAACCTCTGTAACTTCCCCTCTGGGAGGCGCAGTTCGCCTGCCACTGTGTCCACCAGAATACCAAGGAATACCAGTGAAGTCAACGGCCCTTCACTCTTCCCAGGAGCCATCGGCACTCCGAGTTTGGCACAGGTCTCCTCAAGGATCCTTACAGACCTCGCACATTCATCTGAGTCTGGTGGGGCTACTATGATGAAATCATCTAAGTAATGCAGTACAAACCGGATACCAGCCTGACGAAGGCACCAACACAAGCCATCTGCCACTGCATTAAATATCTTCGGAGCCGACCGCAACCCAAAAGGTAGGCAGGGGTCAACATAGATCCTACCATCCCATTCCATGCCCTGCAGCACCCTGTCATGGGGGTGGACTGGAATGAGCCGATATGCTGCTTCTATATCCATCTTCGCTAGCAAGGACCCTTTGCCCAGTTCCTGCACGATTGCCGCGACATCATCCACCGCAATGTATGACAGTGACACCAGATCCGGGCTGATACCGTCGTTCACGCTGGCTCCATGTGGAAACGACAGGTCCGTAATGAGCCTGAACTTCCCTGAATTGTGGCCCTTGGGTACCAATCCGACTCGATTCAAGTGGATGATGGGTCTCCATGACATAGGGAGTGGACCAATCATTCGACCCTTGCCCGACTCCTTGGAGATATACTCCTCAATCAAACCTGGCCGGAGCCTCGTGGACAGCATGTTCGATGCGGCTGACTCCAGTGGGGCCCCCCACTGGAAACCTGTCCTGAAGCCTTCACCGAGACCACGAATGATGTAGCTCACAAACGCCCTGTCAGGGTGGTGCACCAAGGCTGCCTCGCACGCATCTACCTTCAGGAGCGTACTCACAACGGCCAGCTCATCGTATATGTGCTCGGTGGAGGGACGGCAAAAGTCCAGCGTCAGGAGATCGGCAGTGTAAATGTAAAGATCATCCCAGCCTACAGATGAAGGCAACAACCAACCATGGTGACAGCATGCAATCAGAGTAAAAACAAAAACAAAACAAAAACCAGCCCACCCTGGTAGAAATTAATAGCACATGAATCGATTTTAAGGGGGCCACGGTAGGCCGTCACACCCTATTGGGTGGAGACTACAAACAATCACTATCCCCCTGCCCCCCCCTCCCCCCTCCACACCACCCCAACTACCTCTGCCATCCCTCACCGTACCGCACCTCCTAACTACCCTAAGCCCCTTGTACGTGACACAATCAATTTAATAGAATCATTTATGCTCCATTACAACAATAATGTGATGTTCGACACGGTTTCCCAAATTGTTTTCAGTTCACCCCGGGACCTATTGGCGTCTGGTCATGGGCCATGTACCCCTTGGCTGGAGCCGTTGGATGGAGTGGGGATCGTGGGCGCTGGTTCCCCTGGGGGCAGGCAACCGCTGGGTGTGACCCCCCACAGAGTCTGCAACTGTGCGCAAACCGGCAGGACGCAAATCGGCAGCGGCCGTCATTGAACCTCCGGCAGAGCTCGCTGGAGCGATTGGCCGGACGAGCAGATGAGGCAGTTGATGGGCCTTGCCCACCAAACGGTTTCCGCCATGGCATCGCCCCATAGGCCAGGACATCCAGAATTGGTCAGGATTCTGTGGGCACTGTTGAGTCAGGTGGTCATCCTGGAGGCAGAATGAACACCGGGGAATGGATCTCGCCCTGCCCGTGAAAGCCTCGCTATACAGGCGTGGGTCTGGGATGGACCAGTTCAGGTCCTTCCTGGCGAGTGCTTCCCGCCTGAACTGGCGATCATAGGTGACCATAGTTCCTTTCCGCCCTCACAATCATGGCCTGGTAAGCAAAGAGTTCTGGGGCCTTGTGAGGGAACCTCGCCGCCACCAGTGCCGCCATCAGTGAGAATCGCTCGATCCACTGGGAGATATCAGTGATTGGTGGCCGGCTTGGAGGCTGGGGCCGTCCTGGAACCGTCTCTGGTATGGTGTCCGCGGTCACCTCGGCCATCTCTACATATTCGAGCTCCAGGATTCTCTTGGTGACCTTCTTTGAGAGCGAGGCGGCCGGGTTGAATGGGCCGGGTTTCAGGAGGGATCCGGTGTCCCCAACACTGGTGGGCGCCAGAGCCGCTGATGCCAGCAGATCTAGCCCTGGAGACCCTACCCCAGCTGTTGGGGTGAAGGTTGGCAGGTCCGCCAGTGCGGAATGAGCACTAGGTATGGTAAAACCTGTAATGACAGTCATAACCCACTAAAATGGGACTAGCCCGGGTCACAATGTGGTGGGCTACCCGTGTGGACAGAAATTGAAGTGACCATGCCACTCCAGGTGAGGATGTATATAGGGCAAGCGTGCCAGATAGTGTGACTAATAGGTCTTTGGGACAGGCATGCCCAGCAGGTCGAACCCGAGAGTATCTGAAGCCGGTGCGCCAGATATATCAGACTGGGGGCCAGCATGCCAGGCAGTTCTGACTAACGAGTTTTTGGCCGAGATGTGCCAGCCAAACCTCATCTGGGGCGAGCATGCCAGTTAACTACCCTAGCGTGTAATCATAAGGCGAACGTGCCCGATGGTTCCAATACAATATAATTGGCGCCAGCATGCCAGAACCTAATGGTGACATTTACTCAGGGCAAGTGCGCGATTTAGTAATAAAAATGTCTTGAGGCAACGAGCCAGGTACTAAAACCTTATTTCGGGGCAAGCGTGCCAGTTCGTCACAATAAAATGTCTTTGGGGCACGCGAGCCAGCTGGTTGTGCCAACATGTATTCGGGGCAAGCGTGCCAGTTCGCTAAGATTTGGGGCAAGCGTGCCAGTTCGCTAAGATTTGGGGCAAGCGTGCCAGTTCACTAAGATTTGGGGCAAGCGTGCCAGTTAGTTAAGATAAAATGTATTCGAGGCAAGCGTGCCAGTATTTCAGATGAAGTGTATTTTGGGGCAAGCGTGCCAGTAAGTTCCGATCAAATGTATTGGGGGCAAATGTGCCAGCAAGTTGAGATAAAGTGTATTTGGGGCAAGCGTGCCAGTCAGTTCAGATAAAATGTATTTGGGGCAAGCGTGCTAGTCAGTTCAGATAAAATGTATTAGGGGCAAACATGCCAGTAAGATATGATGTATTTGGGGCAAGCGTGCCAGTTAGTTATGATAAAGATATATATGGGGAAGGCCTAGAGCTCATTAAACAACTCCGCTGGGAGAAATTATCAGGTCAACTCTGTGTCCACACGGGTTACCCAAGGGGTAATAAGAGAGAGTAGGGGGGCCATGCCTATTGTAACACCTATATCCCCATTAGCACATAACCTTATCATGCCCCCCATATCGTGGTGCCCCCGTGACTCACCGGTGCCCACGGGAGTTGTAGACTCCTCTAGATATCCCCTGGAAGCGCCAGGGGGCCTCTCCCCAGACATGGAGTCGGTGGGTGGCTCCACACTGCTGGAGCCAGAGCCAAGGAGGTCCCCCCCATGGTCAGACAGCCATAGCAGCTGCTCCGGGGTAAACGGAGGTGGAGGCGGAGATGAAGCCATAACAAAAAACAAGCTTAATGCATCCACTGCTCGAGATAACAGCTCTGTGTAGCTGCCTGCGGTTTACTGGCACGTGCCCTACCACTACCCGCGGCAACCCACGCTACCTACACGTGACCTATCTTCCTCACTTCCTGTGACAATCCCTCCCACCCTCCCTATTGCTGCGTGTACGCTCCCCTCCGTTAACTACGTTTAACTACCTTAAACTACATTGAGCGTGAAGCTCCATTACAACACCACAAAAACACAGACAACGACAACAATTATATTTGTGTCACAATACATATTACAACTTTTAGGATGTTCAGGGGGGAGGGGGCAGCCACAAATATCAAAGTCTGTGGTCCTTCATACAAAAGATTATGGAATATCAATGGGTGTGTTGTCCTCTTTCTTCCACTCACCCCCTACCTCATCCACCTGACTCTTCTTCTTCGGTGCCCGCCTTCTCTGACCGCGAGGACGTCCAGAACTCGGAGTAGGAGGAGCCACTTCCTCTTCTTCATCACTGGAACCTGCTGCCTCTTCGTCTGTTTCATCATTGGAAGACTCAGGTCCGGCATCTTCTCCTTCACCACTGGAAGACTCTGCTCCTGTTGCCTCATCTGCGTCCTCTTCACAATCGGGTCGGTGACTGCATACACATTTGGTCCTAGTAGTACATTTTAAAAAAATTAAATTTTTGGAAAATTTGAAATTGTTCAAAAAACCACAACCCACTCTCAAATCTCAAAACTCAATGAAATATATATATATATTATAGCTAAACAGCTTTCTCTATCTCAATATAGCTATAAATAAGTCTTAGAAGCTTGCTAGTTTTCAAGAGAAAGACAAGAGAAAGACAAGCTTACCTCGATCATCTTCTTGACTCCCATTGTCAGTATCAGAGTTGACGGGGTCTGGTCCACCAACCCTGATACAGGGCCTCCTATAGCAGTAGATGTCGTCTTTCTCTTCTCCGCTTGATCCTGAGTTGCTAGAGTCAGCATCAAGGAAGTCTAAAACTTCCACAGCATTATAACTGGTAGACGCCATCTTTCCAAAATGACTTTGAAAATTTTTTTTTTTGCATAGTTACCTGGATCACACGACACGCTCACTTTTTTCCTATAATGTTAATAAGCATTACCTAAGACTGTACGTAATGGGGAGGCCCCCAGTTGAACTGGCGATTTTATAAAAAAAGGAGAAGACAGTAAGTCACTCGCAAAGTCTTGGTCGGCAAAGAAGGGTTGTTTCAATGTGTTATGGAAGGCTACTGGGCTCAAGCAATTTCTCGCTGCTTCTACAAAGCTCTGGAGATGACTGGATCCATAAATGAAGCTGCTGTCCAGGTTTACCAGACACAGAAACTGTGGACAACTGAACTTAATTATACATTTATCACGTCACCCAATTAACCTTTTATCACGTTACCCAATTAACCTTGTATTTACGCGCTTGCGCGTCTTTCCCTGTATCACCCATTTAACCTCATCATCAATTGTAATTATTTAGGCTGCTCGACGGATTGAATTGATGAAAGTGAATTTGTGGTGCAAGCGTAATTTGGCTGCTAGTTAAGTGAGTGGACTCTGGTCCTTCGAGTAACTGTAGAATCCCGCAGGCTGTCTTACAAACAGAACCTGTGCAGCTGCTGTCAAGAAGGTAACTTTTTTTTAAATTCGACGGAGAACCGATGTTTTGTTTTTTTGCCGAGGAAGAAATAAACACAACTGCTGTGAGGTACTGTAGAGTCCTGGCTGAAAGCTATTTTAGATGCTTCTCCAATGCATTGGGCACCTGTGTATGCAATCTGAAGGTTCTAGCTATAAAGTAACTCTTTTTAAAACTTCGGAGAAGCCAACTGGTCGTCACCCGCTTTAAAGCGGGATCCGGAACGAAAGGGTTAAGTCCATCTTGGAAAGAAATACTGAGTCTACAACTTGGCATATCAAATCTTCAATTTTGGGCATAAAGTATGTGTGCGTGGTGGTTGTAAGGCACCTCGCAGCTAATGTTGAGTAATGCGAAGGACCAGCTCTATCTATTTATTTAGATTGAGCAGTACGATTAGCAACCACAGCTAGCTAGGCTAAGTACAAGCTAGAGTGACTACTGATAGATAAAATAGATAAACTATTCCTACTGTGAAGGCAAAACTAAAGAGATAGATTAAGTATAGATACTGAGCTTGCAGCAACTAGGTTTCAGATTTTCAACAAAAATGGAATGAATACAAAACAGAGAAAAAAGAGTGATATATATCATTGGGTTTAGTGGGTGGTGCCTGCATACAGAACTCAGACAGTGAGGAGACTGGGCAGGGCCAAACAATCAATAGCTACACAAACAAACCAATTAACAAGTTCAAAGTTCATGCATTATTGGATGACACGTTATCTTGCACACATAGGGTCCGGGTAGGCCTGGACAGTATGGATCAGGCACAGTTACAGAATTTAACTTACGATAATCTACACACACTCGAATAGATCCATCTGGTTTCACAATAGGCACTATGGGAAATGACCATGGACCTTCACTCCTTCTCTTTTGTCTTAGCAATGGAGTAAGTTCATCCTACTTTAGTTTCAGCTTGTTTGTATGGCTTAATATGATTGACATGAACAACTCGTTTCTTCTTTCTGGTTCCTCCAGGAAATTCAAGTTCAACATTAACTCTACTAACTTTTCTAAGTACTTCAAAAGGACCTTTCCAGGCTGTGTCGAATTTCCCTAACATTCCTGGAGAACGAAGCAAAACCATATCTCCTTCATTAATTTGTCTTACTTGAGTTTTCTTGTTATTTGTTGCTTGGCTTTGGCTTGTGCCATCAATCCATTATCATACCTTATATCTTTAATCTTTTCCAATCTATTGTTAAGTTCCTCTATCCATTTAGTCACATTAACCGATTACTGGCCAAATTATTACTTAACCGCGGTGCCGCGAGACGCCGTATTTTTTTCCGCCGGAAGTAACCCTTACTGGAGAAGCAACTTTCTGTCTTTGTAGCGGAGAAACTAATGGACCTGGACATAAAGTTTCTATTGATCAGCCGCTGGTAAAAGTTTGCTCTTGCTATTGCTCAATGGATTGAAAGTCCTGCGCGCTCCAATTTTCGATACTGGATGGGAGGACGCCTAAGGCTACGAAAATTTTTGGTATCTCGTAGCGTCCTTGGGGTGCCACTTCGCGTTGCTTAGTTTCACTACGCTAGTTATGGGCTTACAATAGAAGACAAGTTCAGAGATTTGAGTAATGGTTATGAATGACGCAAGAATGGACACTAACAGCAACTTTTAAAGGTGAATTGTTAGGAAACAAAACACACGCCATTTTCAGATTTTTATTAGTAAGAATGAAAACATCCAAATCTAGCCAATGATATCAACTTTAATTCATTAATAAGTCAGTCTGGCATTCTTGTGTTCTTTTTATATTATATTGCAGGTATATTATGAACTTTACAATACTACTAATATTCCAAAGTTATGGATCAGCTTGGAAATTGGAGATACTCTTGTGTTTCCTGCATCTTTGGAGTCCTGAATCCACAGTAGAATCAATAAACTTCTCCAGAAGACTTAAGCTATCATTGCAGCATAACTCAAAGTATCAAATAATCATGAATTATAGTTCTTGTTATAACATTTTATATGAGAATATTTGATAAACTTGAAGTGTTTTGTACTAAGGTTTATCTGATAAATTTATATTGTAACCACACATATAGATATGCTGTACACACCATGCAAAAAATATGTTATACTTATGTGAAACCACGTATGTATAACAAAGTTATACTAGTAGTATACATACCCTATGTAATCTTGATGTTTACTTGTGGAGTATAACAGAAGTATACTCTACTTTAGACAGCCAAATGTTTTAACCTGGTGTGTATACTAAATGATGCTCAAGTCTAATGTTTTATCCTGGTGTGTATACTAAATGATGCTCAAGTCCAATGTTTTAACCTGGTGTGTATACTAAATGATGCTCAAGTCCAATATTTTCCCCTGACGTGTATAGCAACTAAATGATGCTGTTCATTATCACTTTGTTTTAATTAATTCATTAAGTACTGAGAGTGTTCCTGTTAGCTCTCTGCTAACTTTAAATAGCTTAATTATAATAATGTAAGATATTCCAATGCAAATACTAGTATCTTTTGAGATTACCATACACAAGAAGAGACTTAATAAGCTTTATGAACCTGAACTTTAATTTAATGTTTGTTGCTTACTATTTGCTTTACCAAGCAAAGTGTACAAACACAGTACACTAAGTAACACCTGAGCTAGGCATCTACTGGAGTTTACTGAAGTGGTAAGTTCACAGATAGTATATCACTACTATTTGGAGTTTATAAATGTAAAATGCAGGATGTAGCTATACACTGTCATGTATATGGCTATATATAATACATACATTTGTTTGTTTATTTTCGTTCTCATTTATTTATTCTCATTCATTCATTCTCATTTAATCCTTTATTTAATTGCTTCACAGCTTATGCATGGCGCATTAAATAAATTAAACAAGCAATTTTTTCAAGTATATAAATCAAAACTCAGAATGTAGTTCGATACACAGATAATAAGCATTATAACAATAATAGTAATAATAATAATAATAATAATAATAACAATAATAATAATAATAATAACAATAATATAATAATGTCAATTAAAAGGCAATGGGTGAATTGGCACAACTAAAAACGGCTAGTAGTACATGGTTCAGAGACACGCATCTGTCTATTGGGCAGAATTGATGGGCCTGTATCTCCCTAGCACTCAACTTCATTAAAATTGACATACCTAGTAATTACTGTAACAATAATAAATAATTTGGTTGATCACATAAAAAAAGGACCTCCACACTGATAGTAAGCTATAGCTATTCCTTTTTTTTTTTTTTTTTACTTTTTTGAAATATTCCCAATGAGTTAGCCAGAGGATAAACTTGTGACCCAGCTATGAAGTTTAAACCCTTTACCATTAGAGTAATAGAGTAAAAACCCTTTACCATAAGAGTATTAGTAAAGACTGGAAATGGTAGTCCAAATCATTGTCAAAGGTTGCATGCTGTAATGATTAGTTGGGGAAAGACCTTTTACCAATCCTGATATGCTACCCGCTGGGATCAGGGATGGTAAAGGGTTCGGCTCCGCCAGATTGTTATACCAATGTGTTATGGACTGGACTAGAGTGGAAACTTGCGCTATGGTGTACACGGGCTTCAAGTCTAGGTGAGTAGTTTCGTGGCCTGAAAGCTGAATTCTCTTTTGCCAGATATACTGTAAATCTCTGAATTTGCTGTCTGTAGTCACTATAGGTGTCATTTTAATTTTAGCTACACAGCAAACATCATAAAACTAATTTTTTAGTTCTTGTGTGAGAAGATGTAGATGCATGTTGGAGTTGGAATGTTATACAGCCTAAATTTCATAGGCTCCAACTGTCCCAGAATCTGCAGGACAGACTTGAATTTTTACCGTAGTCCTACATAGGTCCTCATTTATAAAGTATGATATTGCTCACCTTCACTACTAAGAGCAAGTAAACAACGGCATGATTATTTTTTTTCATCTGGTATAAGGTCACATTCAATCTACGGTTTCATTTTGTCCTGCAAAAAAATTACAGATCAACATCCAAGTTTGAAGCAGGCCACCAATATTTCATTGATTTTCAATTCTAAGCAATACAATGGCTACAGCAACGGCATTATCACTGCTGCAGTAATCTTCTCAATTACAGAAAATTCACTATACCAGTTTTAGCAACAACCAGATTGCTACAAGAAAGTATTTGCACAGCTAGAAATTTGCATGTAATAATTTATTTAGAAAAAAAAACAGGGTGGGTGGGGACGAGGGGAATTGATTTGTTATGATTTTTTTTTCTTTTTCAAATTGTATGTATCTCTTTGGCCATGGCAGTGTAAGCATTAGAATTAACTTTTGTCTATGGTGTCATTCTAATTAATGCTTTCTGGAATACCATTGTGACAATGATTTGTTGTGTTTTAACTGAAAATCAGAATCAGTGCGTGACTTAACATTTGTATTTTTTTTTTTTTGGTTGATGTGGTGGCGAGGATAGTAACTTTCAGTGTAACAGTGTGCAATGTATCTTTTGCCAGGTAAAGGGTTCGGCTCCGCCAGACTGTTATACCAATGTGTTATAGGACTGAACTAGAGTGGAAGCTTGCGCTATGGTCATGTACGCGGGCTTCAAAGTCTATGTAAGTAGTGTCCTGAAAACTGAATTCTCTTTTGCCAGATACACTGTAAATCTCTGAACTTGCTGTCAGTAGTAACAAAAGGTGTCATTTTAATTTACACAGCAAACATCATAAAACTGTGTTTAAGTCGTGTTTCTTGTCCTCAAATTTTATCCTATAAGAATGAATGATGCTAAGCAAATGTTACCTGAGTTATAATAAAGTCAGTGTTTGAAGACAGTGGATTCCCAGTTGTTATTTTTTTCTTTGCACACTCAAAACTTTTATTTCTTTGTGAGAAAATGTAGATGCATGTTGGAATGTTAACAACCTAAATTTCATAGGCTCCAACTGTCCCAGAATCTGCGGGACAGACTCGAACTTTTACCTTTGTCCTAGGTCCTCATTTATAAAGTACGACTTTGCCAGCATTAATGCCTATCTAGGCAACTGGGTATTTTCAGGCACTTTTGATGACCATTACCAATTCTTGAATAGCATGGCACCATTACAAGTAGTGTGGCTGTCCATGTCTTACAAGTCACTATAAGTCTTAAACGAAGAGGTCGCATATTATGGCGGTGTAGCTGGGGACATGTTTCACTATAAGTGAAAAATGGCTGACACGCCCCCTTGTGTTAAAATATAGGTGTGGCCATTGCCGTACCTGTTCCGACTCCCCTGTGATATGTGACTCGAGTAACTCGCCATCATTTGGCTAATATTATAGTCCTGTAATCATTGTGAGTGCATACATATTACACCCTGAGTATACTTGTCTCTGCCCACTTTTATCTTGTAATACCACGCACTGTATCCATGTGTGTCCGTGCGATGCATACTCTATAACCAATTGAACATGTCGATCTTTACTGGCATTCACAACCTGTTGGTACTCATTCCTATTGTAGTATTATGATTTAGTACAATACATTCTAGTAAAGATGTAATTTGCAATAGATTTTAAGTAATTATACACTACTGGCTATTCAATTCCATTTAGTGCACACTATGTGCACTTAAAGTTATATAGAGTGAAACTTATAGTTTAAAAATTTGGACTTTTATCACTAATTTCTTTACACATTCAGAATATATTTTGAAATTGTGTGTACATATACACGCACACACACACATCTGCACATACATGTGTGATGAGTATACTGTCAACATTGTATACCCATTTTGTGCTGTAATGGGCTTCCTGTATCACCTAGGTGAATAATCATTTGGTGTAAGAAGATAGGAGTGGTTTGAGCATGTAGGTGATGAAGTGTGTGTGCATGTGTTCTATAGTGTTCATGTGGTGCACAAAAGTATCATTTCCTCCTCCATTGTACAACTTATATTTATTAGATTAGCCACACCCATACGTAAGTACATATAATCAGGGCTTCATACAGAGGTAGGGGCGCCCTGGGATCTCCCCCAGGTTGAGTTTCCCCCTCCCCCTCCCCTTCCTCCCAGGTTGAGTTTCCCCCTCT